>ERZ1066127.360-NODE-360-length-25763-cov-10.276334_pt1 | contig 25763 bp, 27 predicted proteins | sample MGYA00382774_ERZ1066127 | MGnify/ENA primary metagenome ERZ1066127 (study PRJEB33369, sample SAMEA5778357) | biofilm metagenome | biome: Industrial cooling water; feature: Water cooling tower basin; material: Biofilm | place: United Arab Emirates | collected... | reverse complement strand
ACGCTATCCTTGGATCGGGTGAATGATAGGCTAATTTTATTTTGTAGATGGTTCCGGCTGGTATGGTTGCAAGTAGTTTCAGTAGCTCTTCCAAAGAAGCGAACCCAGCCTTTGCCGCCTCGCGGGATGTTATTTCAGAAGCATTCGTTGGGTTGATAGAGATGATTTTCACCTGGCCGATGGCCGTTTTGATGAGGCTACCTTCCTTCACAGAAGGTCTTTTCCATTTGCGAAAAGCCAGCGTTATGCTGCCATTCTTAACTCCTTTCAGGTGATTTTGATTGAAGAGCATAGTCAATACGTTTTAATGCTTCCTGTTTTCCTGTCTGGGGTGATGCAGAAAAGAAGCTGTCGGGGCTAAGCATCATTATTATTTTTGGTAATCTGACAAAATTAGAGTTGAATTTAAGTAGCTGTTTTGAGAAATTTTGGTAACGAATTGATTTTTTCGGTTTTACGGGTGTAACGGATGCGGAAGTTCTCACTAATGGCTTTCGCCCGTCACAGGGAAATCGTATAGTGAGATGCCTGACCATGTTCATAACCATGAGATTCGAAAGTTACTGCTTTCCTGTCCTGGGAAGGCTATAAAGATTCTGTACGATCAGTATTGCAAAAGCCTCTTGAAGATAGCCTACAGACTGACGCACGACCACGATGCATCCAAGGACATTGTGCAAGAAGCATTCGCTCATGTATGGAAGAACGCTCGCGAACTGGGGAATCATCACGAACGGTCTATTCAGCATTACCTGGTCAGGATCGTCCGAAACAAGTCGGTAAACTACTACAATGAGAACGTTGCACTCGGTCAGCGAAAAATACGACTGATGAATGGCCACACTTTCGGCTTAGCCGAGCAGTCTATTGAAGCCAGGATTATTCAGGTTGAGATTACGGAGGAAATACTTGAAATCATTGCACGATTCCCGAAAAGGGAACGCGAGTGCCTGATGATGAAAATAGAGGAAGAATTACACAACGAAGAAATCGCCCTGCGCCTGGGTGTGGGTGTAAAGGCGGTGGAAAAAAGCCTTACCAGCGCCAAGAAACGGCTCCGCAGCAGACTGCAGACTAAATCCTAAAAATTAGTTGCCCTCTCACGTAGGAAATCGAATCCGTTTTCGGAGTAAATAAATAGAAGACCACAACTATGGACAGAGTATCGCTTATTTACAGGGTGCTTGGTGGTGAGGCTGACCAAGCGGAACAAAAGGAGTTAGAGGATTGGATTGCTAAAAGCGAAGCCAATCGAGAGGAGTTTGAAGACATCAAACTTCTTTGGGAATTTTCTGAAACGACTCCCGATCACGAGCATGTGGATGATCGCGGTTTCGAAAAAATCAAACAACAGGTAATGCATCGATTAAAAGCGAAGGCAAGGCTGAAGCATGCATTATATACGGTAGCCTTGGCCGTTGCCATACTCTTATTAATGTTGGTAACCAAGTGGACGTGGTTTTCAGATTCGGATGGTATGCAGTTTAATCACACAGGACTAAACGAAATAATAAAGGAACTTGAAAAAAATTACAGCACACAAATTGACGTGAGTAATCCGGAAATACAGAGGTGCAAACTTACCGCAACATTCTATAAGGTGGATGACGAGCAATTAACGCTCAAAGCGATTGAGCATGCCCTGAATGTGGAGTTCATCACGTCAGGTAAGCGCAAGTACAGTTTACGGGGAAGTGCGTGCCCGGATTTGTAGGAACTACAGTCTTTTACCGAAGTATAACGTGATATGAATAAACATACCGGTTCATTCCGGTTACGCTGGCCATGCATCCGGGAGTCAGATATGAATTGCAAGAGTTGGAAAAACTCATTTCGTCAGGCGATCAAGCGATCCGTGATGAGAAGCAAAGTGATGCGCTCAAAGATGCGGTAAGGCAGGAAGTCGAAAGAATTAAACAGACGTTTATTCACGAGGTATTCACGTTCGAAGACGAGCGTCACCTGGAGCGCTACATTCAATACCATCAACAAGCCCTGATCCGGCTGATGGACAAAGCGGCCTTGTTCATCAACAGCGACAATCCGGAAGACCAAAAGCGCAAGCAATTCTATGCGCTATTCTACCCGGGTCTGGAAGAACTCCTTTTGTTTATTGAACGTCATTTCACTAAATATTTTGATCAGGATGCCAAAGCGCCTGAAGGATACATTGACATTGCCCGGAAGGACGCACGAGCCAATATCAAAAAACTGCAAAAGGCGCTGGCGCAGAAAGCAATCGATCAGCGCTTGGTTGATTTATTGCTGCATATTCTCAAGAAGATTGTTGAGAGTAAGCCTGATCAAGGGATTACCTACCGGAAGGTAATGTATGCTAAAGAGGTTCAGAAGGAATTGTCCAGACTGGTGGAAAGAGAATCCGGGGTGCAGGACTGGGATGATGAATTGCGCCAGATCATGTATTACCTGAACTACAATTCGGTAAAAGTGCTCACCTACCATGCGCATTACATTTCCTCCCTTCTGGATCAATCGGAAACACGGGCGGAAAAGATTGAAAAGCTCTCTTTTGTGTTGAAGAAAATCAATCAGTCGCAGGTGAAGCCCGGGATCCGGTACAACCAAAATGGAAGTGCGCTTAAGGATCAATTGAATATTTATATCACGGAAGAAATTGATTACCAGGAGCGATTGCAGCAGTTGAGCAACAGCGCTCCTGACCGGTTGCCCGATTCATTCCTTCCTGGCTTTAAGCTCAAGTTCGAAGCATCGGTCTCACAACTGGCCTATTTGTTACGCATTTTTATGGAGACAAAAATCATCCTCAACAATAACCTGAGTCAGGTGCTTCATTTTCTGGTACGATTTGTAATCACGAAACGATCTGAAACTATATCGTATGGCAGTTTCCGGTCCAAATTCTACAGCGTGGAAACAGGTACAAAGGAATCAGTGCGAAGTATGTTGGTTACGATGATCAACTATATCGACCGAGGATAAGGTCTTTGAGTTTTCGTGTGTTCGCTTATGGACAACTCATTATCATTGCTGAACATGTAGCTATGAATAATCCTTTGAATTGAATAGGGAAAAGAGTTTTTTCTGAACTGGCACAATTTTAACTGCAATTAGGAATATTATATACTGGTGCTATTGATAGGAGGAATTGTATTTCATTGAACACATAATTTTTCAATATGCTTAAAAACATAATCATCACTTCGCTACGAAATTTTTTCCGTAACAAAAGTTTCTCTCTTATCAATCTTATTGGTCTTTCGGTAAGTATGTCATTAGGTATGCTCATCATCATGATCATACAGGATCAACTTTCTTTTGATAGTTTTCATAAAGACTCTGACAGGGTTTACAGAATCAATACTCAACTTCTCCACCCTGATTGGGGTAATATTGATTTTGCTTCGACACCACTCCCACTGGGCGAGGTTTTGAAAAATGATTATTCACTTACGGAAAACACGGTACGTATTAATAGTGAATTGTATGGTGATGTGACTTATAAAAATATCACGGTACCTGTGCGAGGATTGTTTGTTGATCCTTCTTTTCTGGAAGTGTTCAATTTTCCACTTGAGCAAGGGAGTTCAACAACAGCTTTACAAGGGCCAAATAGTTTGATACTCACCCAACAAAGTGCTGAAAAAGTATTTGGTCCAATTGATCCTATAGGGCAAACTCTTACCATTGGAAAGCTTGGAATCTTCACCGTAACCGGGGTATTACAAGAATTGCCTGGCAAAACCCATTTTGAGTTTGAAGTCTTATGCTCAACAGAAGCTCTTCAGAGCTTGGAAAAAAGTAAAGTAGTGAGTAGTACTATTGATAACTGGAGTGCCTATTATAATAATTATGTTTACATAAAATTGAAAGATGGAAGTGAACTTTCGGAAGTTGAAAAGGCACTTTCAGAAATCAACAAAAAGTATTGTGTGGGGCTGCAATCGGATGGAAAGCAAATTTCGTATTCGTTTTATGTACAACCATTAGATAAAATAACACCAGGCCCCGAGCTGTCAGGCCAAATGGGTCGCGGGTTGCCCGCTTTCTTCCTTCTCTTTCTTAGTGTGTTAGGAATTGTTGTGCTGCTGATGTCCATTTTTAATTTCACCAACCTAACCATCGCTAAATCATTGTCACGCGCTCGTGAAATAGGAGTGCGCAAAGTGGTTGGAGCTAACCGATATCAAGTGTTTTTTCAATTTATCGGAGAGGCTGTTGTATTTTCATTGATAGCGTTGGTCTTTTCATATATTCTATTGCAATTTTTAAAGGGCGCATTCCTTGATTTGTCGTTACAGGAGGACTTCTTTATTTCCTTAAGTGAAAACATTTCGTTGTATGTAGCATTCACATTTTTAGCAGTAATTGTTGGCATTTTGGCAGGTGTTTTGCCGGCTATCTACCTATCTGCATTCAAGCCATCGAAAGTATTAAAGGATGTACAGAATTTGAAGGTCTACTCCAGACTTACCTTTCGAAAGGTGCTGATGGTGGTGCAGTTTACATTGACAGTCATTTTTGTGATTGTTGTATCAGTAGTGTATCAGCAAATAGACTATATGGTCTCTTCAGATTATGGCATTCAACAAAAGAACAATCTCAACCTTAGTTTAAAAGGAGTACCCTTCGAAAAGATTGCGAATGAAATCAGAAATATTCCGGGAGTGGTTCGGGTGGGAGGTGTGTCTCATAAATTGGGAACCTTTGCTGATGGCTCCGATGATTATAAGCGGAGCAAGGACGATAAGACAATTGTCGTTCGTCATTTTATGGTTGATAATCATTACATCGATAACTTGGCTCTCAATTTTTTAGCAGGGCATAATTTTCTTGAAGAGGAACAAACTGGTCGGGAGCGAGAAGTTATTCTTAACGAGACAGCATTAGCACAACTTGGATTTGAGCAGCCGGTTGATGCACTGGGTGAGACTATTTATGCCGGTGATACACTTTTATTACGAGTAATTGGTGTAGTGAAAGATTTTCACTTTAGGCCGATGAATAACAAAATAGGGCCAATGGCATTACGGTATAATACCAATGCTATTAACTACCTGAGCGCGCATATTGAGTCCTCGCAGAAGGAATCCATCATTCAATCTATGCAGACGATTTGGAAAAAATTTGATGCTGTTCATCCTATGGAATATGCAATGATGGAAGATGAAATTGATGATGCCTACCGCCAATCCGGTATGAGCGATGTGTTGGTGATTTTGGGATACATCACATTTTTAATCATTTCACTTTCTTGTCTGGGCATGTTGGGTATGGCCATGTACGCTGCCCAGGTGCGTGTGAAGGAAGTGGGCATTCGCAAGGTGATGGGTGCATCGGTAATGGATGTAGTACTGTTGCTCAGTAAATCGTTCATGATATTGATCGGAATTGCGATTCTCATTGGTGTTCCTGTGAGTTATTTTGCAGGAACGGCATTTCTGGAAGGCTTTGCCTACAAGATTGAAATCACGCCTACGCTTCTTGCAATGGCAATTGTTTTGATCGCTGGTTTAGGCTTAGTGATTGTTTGGTCCCAAACTATAAAAGTTGCCACTTCTAACCCAACCAAGTGGCTTAGAAATGACTAAAAGGGCATCTTTTTAAATTTTTTTAATAAAAACTGCAATTACGATTAAAATAGTGTAACTATATTTACTGCAATTACGAATAATATAGTATGAAGAAAACCAAACTCGGTGAATTTGAAGAATTGGTGCTCCTCACGGTGGCGGCACTCCAACAAGATGCGTATGGTGTTGAAATCAAACGCGAACTGGAATCACGCCTGAAAGAAAAACTCAGTGTGGGCTCTATTCAGTCCGCTCTCAAGAGGATGGAGGACAAGGGGTTTCTTACCTCGCAATTTGGGGAAGCCACCGCCAAGCGTGGTGGTAAACGTAAACGCATTTATGCCACAACCTCACATGGCCGCAAAGTGCTCGAAGAGATGAAAGATATACGCACCCAACTCTGGAGCGCCATACCCAAACTGGCGTTTGAACTTAAGGCCATCTAATGAAACCACAAGCATTACACCCACCAAAGTGGCCGTTAAAGTTTCTCCGGTTCTTCCTGAAAGAAGAATACCTGGAAGAAATTGAGGGTGACATGGAAGAGATATTCTATGAGAATGTGGAACGGTTCTCGGTTCGCAAAGCGAAACGAATCTACGCTTGGGAAATTATCAAACTCCTTCGCCCCAACCTGATTAGAAATTTTGAGTTTGTGAATCAACTACTTCAATACAGCATGTTAAAAAATTATTTTAAAGTCTCCGTTCGTGGTTTGTTAAAAAGCCCTGTCAATTCATTCATTAATATTTTCGGATTAGCGGCCGCTATCGGCTTTTGTATATTCTTTTATGCGTTTGTAGTGTATACATACAAACGCGACCAATTCCATGAAAATAAGGATGTGGTGTTCCTCTCTACATTTACCGCTTCACGCGAAGGTGCATTGCGGCAATATGGCCTGTCACCCAGGCCATTGGGCGAACTATTGAAACAGGATTTTCCGCAAGTGACAAACATTTGTAGAGTGGAAGACCGGAATGTTATTGTGAAACATGGAGATAACATTTTCAATGAACGCATCCGGTTTGTCGATCCTGCTTTCCTCGATATGTTTACGTTCCCACTGAAGTGGGGCGTATCTGCTTCACTTTCCGATGTGAATAGTATAGTGATCAGTGAGCCGATGGCGGAAAAGTATTTTGGTGATGAAAACCCCATTGGCCAAAGCCTCCTTGTGAAATTCAGCGCAGAGAATGGCAAAGAGTTTAAAATAACAGGTGTTGCCAATAAATTTCCATCTTCTCGAAGTTTTGATTTCCATTTCCTTATCAATTTCGAAAATCTCCGAACGGCTCAACCCGGTTTCGATTTGCACGATTGGTCGGCCTTTCACCAGGCAACGTTTATTCAGGTAGCACAGCCATCCGATATAAAAATTATTGAAGCCGGCATGGACAAATATAAGCGCACACAAAACGAATCTGTGGAAAAAGAATGGGCCATCGCTGCTTTCCAGTTTGAACCGCTGGCAACTGCACATATCAAGACAGATGAAATACGCGAAGACGTTTTTCGCGAAGGCACACACAGCAACATCACATCCATTAAATTTCTGACGGGTGTTTGCATCCTCATGATGTTGCTGGCCTGTTTCAATTATATCAACATTGCCATTTCAACTTCCGTGAAACGCCTGAAAGAATTAGGTGTGCGAAAAACCATTGGGGCTACACGGAAATTGGTCATTGTTCAGTTTTTGTCAGAAAACATTGTGGTCACTTTCTTCGCCATGATATTTGGCATTCTTCTCGGTTGGCTGGTGGTGATTCCGTGGTTCGAAGGATTGTGGCACTTCAGCATGGAGTTCAGTCTTAACGACCCACGCTTGTGGGTGTATCTACCTATTATCATGCTTATCACAGCCATTGCCTCAGGCATTTATCCGGCCATTTATATTTCGCGCTTTCAAACCGTTACCATTCTAAAAGGCTCGGTGAAGTTTGGGCAGAAGAATCCAATCACAAAAATTTTCCTGGGCTTTCAATTGGTGCTGGCCTGCATGTTCATCACCAGTGCCATCGTGTTTACCATGAATGGCGATTACCTCGCCAACAGAAGTTGGGGTTACAGCAACCGGGATGTGATTTACACAGCGGTTGAAAGTGAATCGGTCTTTCAGCAATTAAATGATGTCATGCAACGTAATCCGAAAGTCCTTTCCATTTCAGGTTCGGCTCAGCACATTGGCAAAAATCATCAAACTACAATTTTACATTTCCCTGATAAAGAATTTGAGGCAGACCGTTTGTCGGTAGGCCCAACCTATTTCAATACCATGGGAATTGAGTTAGTGAGCGGGAGGGCATTCAAAGACTTCGAAGGCAGCGATAGAAATGCGGTAATAGTAAATGAAACGATGGCTAAAAACCTGAGTTGGGTTAATCCGATCGGACAGCAATTCAAAATTGACAGTATTACCTATGAGGTGGTTGGCGTGGCAAAAGATTTTCATAGCTATAGTTTTTTCTCTTTGCTCAGACCTACATTTTTTACCGTGGCCGATAAAAATGATTTCAGATTTCTCGCATTAAAAGTAAGCCGCGAACAGGAACAATCCGCATTCGAAGATTTAAAAAAGGCTTGGGCAACACTCTACCCCGAAATTCCATTTAATGGCGGTTATCAGGAAAATGTATGGGGAAATTATTACGAACAAATGGGCATACACGGGCATGTGTGGAGGGTGTTTGCCTCGGTAGCAGTTATTCTAGCTATGCTTGGATTGTATGGATTAGTGGCGATTAACATCTCTGGCAGAGTTAAGGAATTTAGCATACGAAAAATTCTTGGAGCTAACTATAAAAACATCACCAACAACATCTTCAAACAATACTATGTGTTGATTATAGGATCATTATTCGTTAGTGTACCACTTAGTTTCATTTTCATAAAGTCAGTACTTGACTTCGCCTATGATTATCACATGCCTGTTACCATTTGGGTAGTCATGATGGCGGCTTCACTTTTGATAGCAGTTGTTATTGCAACGGTGGCAACACAAATAATAAAAGTATTTAAAGCAAATCCGGTGGAGGGTTTAAAAACTGAATAAATGTTAAGAGGAAAGACTATGACTTCAATAACCCAAAACAACGAAACGTCACCACAAACCTATGCCAGAATTGGCGGAATATTTTATCTCCTGATTATTGTGTTGGGAATATTTTACGAAATGATTGTACGAGACAGTATCCTGGTTCCCGGAGATTCAATGGCTACCATGGCAAGTCTCAAACAAAATGAATTCCTATGGAGGCTGGGTATTATTGCTGAATTCTTGTCGTCAATTATTAGCATTGGACTTGTCCTAATCATGTATCGACTCACCCAACTGGTTAACAAAGACCTTGCGATGTTGGCTGCTTTCTTTAACCTGGTGGGTGTCACTATTCAGACAGTGTACATTGTTCAACTCGTTGAAGCATTATTTCCGATTGGTGCATCATCTTACTTACAGGCATTTACTCCTGAACAGCTCAGTGCCATGATAAGCCTGAGTACAAAAAGTCACGTGTTTGGTTTTGGTATTGCCCTGCTCATGTTTGCTCCTTATTTTTTGTTAACGGGTTACTTAATTTATAAGTCAGTCTACCTTCCCAGGTTCGTTGGTATATTATATATCATTAGCGGAGCGGGCTATCTCATCAATAGCGTCATCTTAATCCTGGCTCCTCAGTTTTCCGGAATGGTCTTTATGGTCATCGTTCTCCCCGTATTTATTGGCGAAATATCATTATCACTAAGCTTATTAATTAAAGGTGTTAATGAGGAGGAGTGGAATAAGTATAGTTCCGCTGTGGGTCAGACTAATCCATAAACCTTGAGCATTATGAATACTAAACAAGAGCTCAAAAAAACAGCAAGACTTGCCGGTCTGTTATTTCTACTTTGGATCGTTTCAGGCTTTTACGACATGTTCTATGTATCACCCAAAATATTTGTAAGTGGTGATCCAGTAGCTTCTGCTCAAAATATTCTGAAGTATGAAACCTTGTTTAGAACGGGCATTTTTTCAGGGCTGGTAACGAATACTATCTGGGTATTGTTGGTGTGGGTCTTTTATCAGCTGTTTAGGTCAGTCAATGAACGGTACGCGAAGCTTTTAGTGGCCTCTGTAGTGGTGCAGGTACCTGTGGCATTTGTGAATGCTGGACTTAGTATCGCAGCTGTTATTACGCTAAAAGGAGAAATGCTGAAGTCGTTTGAATTGGTGCAACGTCAAGACATTGCCATGGCGTTTCTTAAAATTAATGAGTATAGTGTTTTAGCATTGGTATTATTTTATGGTCTGTGGCTCTTTCCATTAGCGATACTGGTTTATCAGTCTGTTTTCATTCCTCGTTTTTTTGGCATCTGGCTAATCTTAAATGGAGTTGTTTATGTCCTGTTAAGTTTTGTCGGTATTGTGCTTCCTGAATACAGAGACATTGTATTTACGGTTGGTATGCCTGCCATGTTTGGTGAATTGGTGTTCATGCTTTGGCTGCTGATAAAGGGTACACGTGATAAGAGTGTTACGGCAACATAATTAGTTGTTTTTGCATAATAACAAGCTGATGAAAGTTGGCACAAATGCTACAGTCTTTGTCTTGTTTTTTGGAATGGCATTGCTGGAAGCGTTCCAGGAAGGAAATTGGATAAAAGCTGCGTTGTGGGTTGCAATAGGAGTGGTGTTTCTTCTGGCTGACAATATTAAGCCTAAATCTAAAACTGAGAGTGACTAACATGGTCTATAATTTTAAACAGGTATGAATTTCAGAGTAAACCTTCTAATTGCGTCAGTAGCTTTTTCAATTGTAACAATGGCAGCCATAGCTCAACAGAAGGATGATTACAACACATTGTTAGCAATCAATCGATATGACTGGAATGTCAAATTGGATTTCGACAATAAACTAATGGAAGCGATCTGTAAAGTTGAAATAGTAAATAACTCGAATAGAAGTGTGAAAAAAGTGCCGTTTGTATTGTATAGACTGTTAACTGTAAGGGAGATTAAATCTGAGGGGACCTCTTTGTCATTTACACAAAACATCAAAAGCTTTGAAGATCATGCAAGGTTGCAATCGAATTTCATTACTGTTGAATTGAATAAACCCTTACGTCCCAACCAATCTATCACACTAGAGTTGAAGTATGATGGAACATTATATGGATATACGGAGGTTGGTTGGAATTATGTGAGAGATAAGATTGATCCAAACTTCACCATCCTACGGCCTGATTGCATGGCGTATCCTGAGCTTGGCTATCCGTCACATAAGATTAACAAGCAATTTTCTAAGGCAAGTTTTGATTATCGTGTCAGCGTAACAATTCCTGATTCCTTAGTAGCTGTGAATGGAGGCAGTCTTGTTACGACTAACTCCACGAATGGGCACACTACATTCGAATTTGAAAATACGGAAAAGGCATGGCGAATGGATATTGCTATTTCAAATTATAGAAAGTTAACAGATAACGGATTGTTAGTTTATTATTTCAAGCAGGATTCCTTAGGCGCAAAGAAAGTACTGGAAGCTCTTCGAAAAACCACAAACCTCTACTCAAATTGGTGGGGGCCACTTAACAACTTTAAAGGTTTTTCAATAATAGAAATCCCCGATGGTTATGGCTCCCAAGCAGATGTGACATCCATACTTCAAGCAGCATCCGCTTTTAAAGATTCTACGGAGATGCATCAAGCGTATCACGAAATCTCACATCTATGGAATGTTAACCTGAAAGCCCCATCGCCCAGATGGGAAGAGGGACTAGCAACGTTCATTGAATATTTAACAATTGAAAAGCTTGAACATCGTGAATACTTGGAGTATGTAACAAATTGGGTGCTACAAGTGGTTAGGCGTGAAGTTACGAATGACACCCGGTTGAAAACCATGCCCATGGTAGATTTTGGAAAGCATGGAATGACGGATTACTCTTATTCATTAGGTATGATTGCCTTCAGAATTCTTTATGAAATTTTAGGTGAAAAAGATTTTAATCAATCACTAAAAATATTTTATCAAGATTACTCCATGAAAGAGGCAACCACAGAAGATTTTGTTCGGATTACTAAGCTTACATCCGGCAGAGACCTGACAACTTTTTTTAATGATTGGTTCTTTACAACAAGGTACGTTACGCATATAGAGAAGGAAAAAACGTTTGAACAGTTGGTGATGATTTACAAGTGAGTTAGAGCCTTCCGTTAGCGAATCCAACATTTTTAATTAATTATTAAAGCAACTTTTATGAGATTATCGTTTTACTTAATAGCCTGTTTATTGTTCGTTTCCTTGCTGTCATCGGGGCAGAGTAATCTTCAACAAGGTATTTCCCTCTACCAATCCAAAAGACTCGATGAAGCGACCAAATTATTTAGAGTAATTGAGAAGAACTCCGCTGATTATGGTTCCGCTCTGTATTATTTGGGTAGAATCGCTTACGACAAAAAGGAGTATGATGATGCTGTTGATTACTTTAAAGTGGCTACTGAAAGGAGTCCGACAAATGGTGAATACTTTAATTGGTTAGGTGATGCCTATTCAGGAGTTGGCAGTGAATCAGGCATTTTCACGCAGATGTCCGTTGGGCCTAAAGCTCTAAGAGCCTGGGAGAAAGCTGCCCAGTTGAATCCCAAAATTATTAATGCGCGTGTTTCCTTAGTAGACTCATATGTTGTGGCTCCTGAATTTATGGGAGGTGGTGAGAGCAAGGCGAAAGCCATGGCGAAGGAAGTTTTGCCATTATTGGACGAATCAATTAAAAGTAATCCTGAGAATTTTCTGCATCAATATTGGTACGGAAAAATTACTGCCCTTACAGGTATAAATATGGAGCGAGGTGAAACGTTTCTTTTGAGTTACTTGGAACATACACCCACCAAAGAAGAACCCTCCCATGCAGGCGCCAACATGCGGTTGGGTCAAATCAGAGAAAAGCAAGGAAATAAAGCGGAGGCAAAGCGATACTATGAAGCAGCGTTGAAGTTGGATAGTAAACTTGAAGGTGCACAAAAGGGATTGGAGCGTGTTTCAAAGTAGCGGTGCAAAAGTCATCCATACATATTGAATTCCAACACGCTAGACCAGGTGAGTGGAAAATCATCCAAACCATAGCACACGCAACGTGGCCTGTTACCTATGGACAATTATTACCTGCCGGGCAGCTTGAGTATATGCTTGATTTGATTTACAATGAGGAAGCAATCAAGCAACAGATGAATCTAGCGCAACAATTTATTATTGGTTATTCTTCTAACGAGCCACTTGGGTTTGCATCTATCGAGAAACAATTTAAATCTTCATCTAGTATGATGATTCATAAATTATATATTCTGCCGGCATTTCAGGGAAATGGAATTGGAAGAATATTCCTGAATTATTTGACAAACCTGGCAACACAAACAGGACACAGTGAATTGACGCTAAAAGTCTTTGTTAGAAATCAGAATGCCATTCGTTTTTATCAGCATCTGGGGTTTCATTCCATTGGTGAAGTAGTTACTGAGATAGGCAATGGATACACAGTTAAGGATTATGTAATGCTCAGGGAAATCGGGAATGGTCTGTTAGCATGAAACATTTCGAATGAATTTCAGAAGGAAAGCAGTAAGTGAAATAAGTAATTAATTAATAAGGTATGATACATTTTAGTCTTAAAGGAAAAGCATGGGCTTGGTTTGCTTTTCTCTTTTTAATTTCAACGCTCTCAAATGCGCAGGATATCACAAGTGAGTTGGATGCACTAATGAATAAGCAGTTCAAAGAAAATGAGCCTGGTGCCGTGGCGCTTGTTGTAAAAAACGGCACACCCATTTATAGGAAAGCTTTTGGAATGGCTGATTTGGAACACACCATTCAGATGACGCCAGAACATGTTTTTGGTATTGGATCAATGACCAAACAATTTACTGCCGTTGCTATTTTGATGTTGGTGGAGCAGGGTAGCCTTTCATTGCAAGATTCTATTACAAAGTTCATCACCGATTACCCTACGAAGGGTCACACCATTACGATTCATCATTTGCTCACGCACACTTCAGGAGTGAAGAGTTATACCGAACTGGAGAAATGGCGGAAGATTTGGCGCAATGATCTTACTACGCAGGAGATGATAGACGTTTTCAAAGATGAACCTATGGATTTTGCTCCTGGAGAGGCCTGGCACTACAGTAATTCGGGATATTTTTTATTAGGTGTTATTATAGAAAAGGTAGCTAGGATGAGCTATGGAGAGTTTGTTGAGAGGAAGATTTTTGAACCGCTTGACATGAAGAATACATACTATGGGAGTCGTTCGCGCATTATTCCCAATCGCGCCATGGGGTATCAATTTGGCAGAGAATATAGAAACGCAGAGTATTTAAGCCATACCCAGCCCTTTTCAGCAGGTGCAATTATGTCAACGGTCGATGATCTTTGGAAGTGGCAGGTAGCAATTCAAAACAATATTCTGGTTAAAAGTGAAACAATAGCAAAGGCATTTACAAATCATCCGCTTAAAAATGGCAAACCCACGTACTACGGCTATGGCTGGATGCTGGATGAGGTTAATGGAAGTTTAACACACGAGCATTCAGGTGGCATTTTTGGATACTCAAGCAACGCCATACATTTGCCTAAAGAAGATGTATACATTGTTGTTCTGTCAAACTGCAATTGTAATTCACCGGTAGAGGTGTCAATTCGAATGGCTGCTGTAGCGATAGGTAAACCATTCCCAGAACCTACAGCAAAAATTAAGCTCGATGAAAAGTATGCGAAATCATTAGTGGGTGTTTATAATTTTGATGACGGATCTGTTAGAGAAATAACATTGGAAGATGGTCAATTCTACAGCCAGCGCACAGGAAGTAGCAAATTGAAAATATTCCCGCAGGATAAGAATGCATTCACTTTTGAATCGGGGTTGACCTCTCTTCATTTTATACTAGAACGAGGTAAGGTTTCAAGTGTTGTTTTTAAGAACCGAATTGTAGAAGCCAATGGCAAAAGGGCTAAATCATCATTGGCCGGGAAATAGATAAATTACTCAAAGCTATCGCTTGGTGTGAGTTCATCAAAGTATCGATTTAGGCCTCTCCGGGAATTGCTGCAGGTTAACCCACCGGGCATCTTTACTCCATTGCGCAAAGCACAGGCTGTAGTGCTCATGAATACGCAAGGTCACCGCATCCAGGCTTTTATTGATTTCCTCCAATTGCCTTAAAAGCATTTTCAACTCTTCAATCTTCTGCATGTAGAAGAATTGATTTACCTGCTGATGGAGAATCAGGTTGTTCCGCTCGTTGAGATAAGTAACAAGCCGTTGCATCCGGTCGATCAGTTTGGTTGGCTTTTCGCATGAGGTCATGGGTGAAGAACAATACGTTTGTGATAGCCAACAAACAGGAGCCGGACGCCTTTCCTTAACCTAAACATATGAAGAATAGCCGGATGCTCTCCGGAGTATCCGGCCCTGAATGTTGCGCTATGGGTTGTTTACATTTACTAAGTGACGCGATTTTGTAAAACGTATAGTCAAGGCAAAGTTGTAAGTCGGCTTTGTTACCAAAAAGTGATAAAAAAGTAACAATAGAGTGCTCGGAATGGTCACCTGCTACTGCCTAGGAATTTTGGGTTTGCTACCGGTTTTCGATTTTCTTTGAATAGCAAAGAGTAAGTGTAAGGCACCAATGAATAACAAATCATATTGAAGCAAAAGCTAAATAATGTCTCAGAAATGAGGCACTCCATTCAGCTATTACAATTAATGATAAGGGTGGCCAACTCTTAAAAGTTATTTAGTCATTGATATCAACGCTTATGTTTTTGTCGCTCTCGCGAATATGTACAGGTGACTCCCTGCCTTCCCATTTACCTGTAATTTGGTAAATTTCATAGAAAACAATCCATTCACTAACCCAAGGAATGGTGTATTCACAAATTTTGATCTTTTCATTCCAACGCATGTCCGGAGGATAGTGCAAGCATACGCTGTGATCTTTATACATATGAATGTGCTTGCTTGGGAGAATGAATGGTTTAAGTATTGTTGTCTTCGGCTCGTAGCCCACCACATACTCAATCTTTACCTTGTATTGATCTTTACAGTCTTGTGGTTGTAGCCACCCTATGCAAACGAGAACATTATTTTTTATATCACATTTTAAATAGCTAAATGTCTGTTCAATCAGTAACTTCTGGTGATAGAGAAAAGCATACTTTTTTGATTGATAGTGCTTTCCTTTGGGAAAAACCTTAGCCCTCATAGTGGAAGCGGTGCGGCTGATTTTTTACACCGACACTACTAGAAGAAATGTTCCCCTCGGAATCAGTGAATGCATTTCCTCCCGTGATAATTCCGGCAGTCTGACGAAGTCTATTCAAGCGTTCCCGTTCAGCATCGTCCTTAGAAACTGGAACAAGCCCGTCAACGTCTTCTCGCAAGTATGGCAAACTCTTTAGGTATTTCAGCCAATTGAATTCATATTGAGTATAAAGGAAGCCGCTCTTTCGATTTTCAAAAATATAGCGTTTGGTTACATTACCATAAGAGTCAGTAACAAGGCTAAAAAGCTCTTCGCTGAGTTGCGTCTTACTCTTAACGTACTCACCAACGACTATACCGTTTGATTTGGCGTGACCCTGCATTTTGCTGGCGAGGTTGGTGTGCAAACTATATGTAGTAATCTCACTACAATCACCAATACCTGCTTTGGCCCAAATTACGTTTTCATCGTCTCCGAAATCTATTCCAATGCGAGTCGATATATCCTCAATCCCATCCTGGTCAAATATTTTTTTCAAATCATTTTTCACAAAGTAAGAGAACATACTGGTTGCGGTTATCGCCTTAATATTTGCATCCTTCTTGTCTATACCCTTCCCTCCGAAATAAACGAAAACTCCGTCCCCTTGTAGCCTGTGTATATACCCGCCTAATGCTACACAAGTGTGGATGGCCGCACGCTGAATAGTATTGGTAATGACGGTAATTGTTTCGAGGTCATACTCCCGGAAGAGGTTCGTAGAGCCTTTGATATCGATGAACACGGACACGATGTAGTGCTTTTCCGTTTGATTCGTTTCTTTCAGGTACCTGAAATCAGGGTGTTCTCCTAGCTTCTGATTAACATTTGCCTTCAAGCCTGCCGTGTTCACCAGATTAAGAAAACTGGGTAGTGGTGTCATGTCAATTTTCTTGTCGAAAAATGCACGCGTATCAACTCCTTCTGTAAGAGGTCGTTCTAATCCAGATAGTCCTTTGCTGAAGGATTTACTTTTCTTGTCACGATCGATCGCCTCGCGGATCGTGGATAAATAATTGTCGTAAATATTCATATTGATTTTATGTTATTCATTAATAGGATGATAAAGGGGATTGACAGAATAAACTCTAAAAAGATTAGGTAGCCTGCCCACCGAAGTCTCCTGAATTTGCTCCGGAGCCCTAATGATAGCTGATGAATTTGCTCTGTATAGTCATTCTGTAACTCTTGCGCATTCAACGCTGAAACAGAAGCCTTGAAGTCCGCCAAAGAAAAACGGGCTATTGACTCAAAGTACAAGTGAGAGTTACCCGGCTTTGCTAAAAAGGGTATTCCTGCACTTAATGTGAATAGAATTGAAATAAGCCCCGAGAAAACGATAGCAGTGAAGTTTCCATTTATCCAGAATCCACAATCAAATGCAGTCTGAATGCTAGGATAAATCGCCATAAGGCCACCAACTATGAATGTATTGACAGCTAGGAACAATGCACTTTTGTTGTTAACACTGTCATAGTAGTGATCGAATCTTTCAATACAGAATTTTAGATGCTCATGCGTTTCCATAGTCAAACACGGGGTGAAGTTTCATTGCCGATAATCGCGCCAATCGTGGCGCATACAAAAAATCCAACGGGACCGCCAACAGCACCAATGATTCCGCCAATCACAGCCCCTGCGGTGGTGTTGTTCTCACGAATCTTTTCCTTCCTTGACTTGCTGTATGGGGCACGTGTCGTTCCGTATTGTTTGCGTACAGCGCGACTCTTTAGTACACCTTTGTTGAGGTTGCAGTCGATACAGGCCGGAAGCAGGTTATTGCCATGATCTGTACCCCCATTTGCACGGGCTTTGGAATGTTCAATGTGCCATGCCCCGCGCATACCACGCATACCGTGATTTTTGAAGCTGAGTTTGCAATGGCAGAGGTGACACCTGCCATCGGTACGATCGTAAATTCTCCTGAGATTGTGTAAATCTTTCGCCATGGTTTCAATGGTTTAGTTGTTAAACAATAATTCAAGCAACCAGAAACCGGAGATAGGTAGGCGAAAGGCTTTGAAATCAGCAGCCGGAGGCTACATTTGCAAAACAAAACGCGGTCATCCCGGTTGGGGATGCCAATTTTCAAACACAAGTTTTGTCAAATAGGGGTACTCGCAATACCCCTTTTTATTTGACATAATCGTAAAACATAGCAAGCCGCTTGCCAGTTCCCGTAAACTAAAATTTCGAGGTCATTTTGTCACAAATACCCCTTTTTGCTTGCTAAAAGGTGATTATTAATAGCCTAAATCTGCCACTTGTCAGGGCTTATGACAGATTAACAGATAAAATTGACAAAACAACTTAATTATATTAATTTTGTAAACCAATTAACCTCCAGGCCTGTTCTATGAACAGAACAAGTGCTAAACCAATCAATTATGGAACAATTTGCTGATCGGCTAAAGTCGGCCCGTGTAATGGCCGGACTTTCGCTACAGGACTTGGCAGACAAACTGCAGAACCGCGTGACCCGGCAAGCGCTTCATAAATATGAAAAAGGTGAGTTTATGCCCGATAGTGAGATGCTGGGATTATTATGCGATGCCTTAGACGTACGCCCCGATTATTTCTACCGGAAGACCGAGGTGAAAATGGGCGAAATATCTTTCCGGAAGCGCCAAAGTTTTCCGGTAAAGGACAGGAAAGGATTAGAGGAGCGGGCAAAAGATAAACTGGAACGTTATCTTGAACTGGAAAAGATTCTGAATATTTCAACTGATTTTTCACTGAATTTCAAAGACCGACCGATTAAGTCCAATGAGGATGTTGAGAAGGTGGCCAGCGATCTCCGGAAAGCCTGGAAACTGGGCAATGATCCGATCTTTAATCTAATCGAACTGTTAGAGGACAATAAAATAAAAGTTATTGAGATTGAATCAGCCGATACGTTTGATGGACTTTCTGCATGGGCAAATGACGGAACCATTCCGGTGATTGTATTGAATAACAGCAATATCAAATCACTTGACCGTAAACGATTCACCGCCCTGCACGAATTGGCTCACCTGGTTCTGGAACTGGACGAGTATACCGAAAAACAGAAAGAGAAATTCTGCAACTACTTCGCGGGGGCTATGCTGCTACCGGAAGATACCCTCAGGAAGGAAGTTGGTAATTCGCGTACGAAGCTATTGCTGCCGGAATTGGGCGCAATCAAGAAACAGTATGGCATCTCGATTCAAGCCATCGCATACCGTATGAAGGACTTGGGTATCATTACCCTGAGTTATTTCAAACAGTTCATGTTCTTCATCAATCAATCCGGATTCAAGATTGAGGAGCCTTTTTTATATGAAGGGCAAGAAGAATCCAGGAGGTTCAATCAGTTGCTGTTCCGGGCGCTGGGTGAAGAGTTGATTTCTATGAGTAAGGCTGCTTCCCTGAACAACCAGAAGCTTGCCGAGTTTCGCGAAAAAAATCTCATGATCGCCTGATGCGGATTGTTGTAACCGATGCCTGTATATTCATCGATGTTATTGATCTCCAACTCACCGCCAAGTTTTTTGGTCTTGAGTTGGAGATTCATACAACGGTGGATGTATTCAATGAGCTGTACCCCAATCAGCAGCAAATTCTGCAGGCCTATCAACAATCAGAAAAGCTAATCATTCACATTCTTTCAAGTGAAGAACAGCAAGAAATTCTGGAAGCAGATTTTCCGGCATCACTCTCTCCAGAAGATTGCTCAGTTATCTATATGGCGCATAAGCTAAATGCCATTGTGCTAAGCAGCGACAAGCCGGTTCGGAACTATGCTAAAAAGAAAGCCATACATTATCATGGAATGATTTGGGTGTTTGATCAACTGGTAGCACAAGGATTGCTAACCAAACCGGATGCGATCGCGAAACTGCAAAAGCTAGTATTTGGTAATATGATCTACAAGGGCAATGCGGATATGATCAAGGAGGTGGAGAAAAGAGTAAGGGCGTGGTCGAAGTGATTGATTAATAGAGATGTTTCATAATTTGACTCAATCTTTCGCCTCAACATTCTTTGCGGCAAGATGTTTTTCAAATACCGAGTAGATCTCGTAAATCGATTCTGGTTTCTGATTGGTTTTTTGACGAGTCTTATAAAATTTAACAATTTCATTTAGCCCGTGTCCCCATGCATTGAAGTCATACCGTGTTCCGCATTCCATCCTTTTCTCTGGTGGACACAAGCATGTCCAGATGAAATCGTTTATTTCTTTCCAGTTTACAAACTTATCAGCGTTGTTAAGATCAACCCTTTCCGGACTGAATAAAATCGGTCGAATTCTTACTTGTCCGAATGAAGTCAAAGTTGATGTCGCCAGGAGGTTTTTGCGGTTAGAATTCTGTTTTGGTACAACCAGGTTAACTATTTCATCAGCCAATTTGCTAAGAGTGTCATCATCGAAAAGCCCGACCCACCTCAAGAGTCTTTCAATGTTCTGCTTGCTTCTGATTGAATTGTTAAACTGAAGTCTCATTCCATTGCTTTTGACTTCTCCCAAAATTACATCAATATCGTTGGTAGGCTCAAGGAATTCTGACGTGTTGTGTTCTGTCTCATCCTGACGATGAAGCGGAAATCTAACAGCGACCATGTCAACCTCTCCTGCTATTTTTTCTTCCGATGACTGAAAAATGAAACCTGTCGTTAAATATCCGTTTAGCCTTAGATAAAGTGTGGTGATAAGTTCTTGAATATCTGATTTCTCTTTCGTTGACATAATCTAGGTGTTTAGCTAATTCCCTGTTTGATAAACTCAATGAAGTCCTTCTCGTTGTTCTTTGTTCGTAGTCATATTGATATACCTCTTGAGACCTTCCTCCTTTCGAATCATTAGAACTTTACCTTCCTTTCTCTTTCTAAGTTAAGTTGGCTAAGTTTTGATTGTCTCTCCGCCTTGTAATCGAACTTTCTGTCAATGTCAATTATATACCTTGATTGATTGAAATGGAATTCCTTCGTTGATCCGTCATCTTCAACTAAGAAATCCCCAACCACCCACTCAGGTATTGAATGAAATAGCAGTACCATAACATACGCCAGAGTTCTTTCGAGCTCATCATTGAGTTGTCGAAGTTCGGCTGCTCCTTCAAAACCAATGTAACGTCCAGAATGCGCAAGTTGGATTTTCTCAACCAACTGATGTGGCGAGACATGGATATAAGTACACAGCATGCCATATATCTTCTTAATCTCGGTATTAAAATCGCCTCTCAATTGAGTATCAGTGATTAGGTGGAGATTTATATCCTTTATTATTGAAATGCTGTCTTCTTTCAACAGTTTCTCAAAAGCTATTATTTGAGTTTGATAATCTAATGATGAATTCCTTTGAGAAACTAAACACGCTTTAACAGCCAGTTCAAGAAGATAGCGAAGTTCACGCCTGCATTGATTATGAATTCCTTCTCTTGACAACATTTTTATTGCTATCAACGACTGAATAAAATCATCACTGACTCGGATAAAGAAATTCACTTCTGAATTGATGCGATCTCGAAAATAATTCAGATTACAAAACAATACTGCTTCTAGGAAGGAATTACAAATCGCTTCATGTCTGTTCCATTCGTCTTTAAACTCCTGACTTCGTAACTCCTTATCAATTTCAATTCTGCTCATGATGACCTGCTTATTATTTGAACGGCACGACTTAAAATAGTGTCATTAACATCAAGAAATGTAAATAGCTTGTGTGCGTTGATTTGAGTCAAGCAACTGTAGCAATTGATTACCAAAGGTGAGGTTTCGATACTTTTGTTTCCAGACTCAAACTTATCTTGAGACTGTTTTGACTTTCTAAAAATGTAGCCTAAAAAATCTGGAAGTGAGAGCAAGCTAATTTCAGATTTTTCAGTAAAAGTCATTTGTTTCAATATAAAGTGGTCGCTGGGAAATTTGAAAGCCTCTATCTCATGAGTCCCATAAACGTTTCTATCAAAGTACATCGCAATTTCCTCTTTGACGGGGACTGAAACCAATCTGTCACGCAAATATGTATTTAGTACTATCAGGAAATAAAACAATGCCTGAAATTCTGCTTTATGAAAATTTAGAATGTCGGTGTTAAACATTTTTAGATTAATTGTTTGCTCGAAGTAGATATTCTTTGAGTATTTGTAGCAAAAGGTATGTAGTTGGTGATTGATGATGAATTGGGTTAAGTCGTTCATTAACCTTTCTCGCGGTCGGGATTCCTTAAACACCGATGTCGAGTGGTAAATGCTAGATTTTACTCCAGATGCGACAAGTAATCTTTTGAAGTCACTATGGATTTTTGGTACGGCTCTTTTATCAACGGCTACAGCGAAGTAGTATATCGCGTCTTCGGAGTCCCCTGCATTTATGTAGAATTTTGTCTCGTCACAAAATAGAAGTGTTTCTATTCCTGATAAAATATTATTCATGGCAGTTGATGATTGACCCTCGGCAAAGTAAATGCAACGATGCTCGTGTAAAAACCCACTAATTTCCCTAATTTAGGCATTTTTAAGAAGGATACGATAACCAATGAAAACCTCCCTATCCCATCTCCCTGAAAACAAACGGTACGAGATCCACCGTATCGCGGAGATCATCCGGGAGGTGGTGAATCCCGAGAAGATCATCCTGTTTGGGAGCCACGCAAAGGGTACACACGTGGAGCACCGATACCAGTCGAAAGACGGAATGATAAACGAGTATGTAAGCGACTATGATTTCTTGGTTGTCACAAACAGCAATTCAGAAAAATCATATGTTCAAGAGAGTACTGTGCTTGATAGAGTTGATCGTTACAACCCGCCCGTCAATCTCGAGATTCATGAAATCGATTTTATCAACCAGGGGCTTGAGTGGGGACAATACTTTTTTTCCGATATCGTAAAAGAAGGAATTTTACTTTTTGATGCTGGCAATGTTCAATTCAAGGAACCAAGATTGTTGACAAAGGATGAAGAGCGAAAAAGAGCGGAGGATTATTTCAATCATTGGTTTCCAAAATCGAAGGAGTTTATAATAGATTCCAAAAACGCCTTAGACCGTATGAGCCTTTTTAATGGGGCCTTCTATTTACATCAAGCAACAGAATCCCTTTACTATACTATTCTATTGGTGTTCACAGGTTACAAGCCCAAGACGCATAACCTCTGGAAACTCAGAAAGAAAACAAAAATTTATTCTGAGGACTTGTTTCTTGTTTTTAGAGCTGAGACGGATAAACAAGAGAAACATTTGTTTGAGCTTTTAAAGCAAGGATATGTCGAAGCACGGTACAATCAAAAGAACTACGACATTAATAAGGAACTTCTTGGAGAACTTGTCAATAGGGTAGAAATTATGATGAGCCTTGTCTCAAGAATCTGTCAGACTGAATTGCTACGCCTTCAGTGAACCGGTGTGTGATCCTGCGAACTATCTTTTCACAGGCTTTATGTCAACTATTTCAAAGGTAGTTTTCTTTGTCTGCTTTCCCGCCTTAGATAAAATGGGCACCCGCTTGATCCTAATCTTAATGAGGTCGTTCTCCAACGGTTTCTCAGGTAGTAATTCCCAAAGAGTACATTTCAGTGCCTTTGCTAATAGATTGAGATGCCTTATGTTGAATCTGGTGTTCAGCGTTGGGTTTTCAACTCCTCCAATAAGTTTCTCAGAAAATCCCATTTCGATTGATAGATCAGTTTGAGAAAGACCTTTTTTCTTTCTTAGCTTCTTGACCTGATTGATAATATACCAATCAAGTTGTGAAATAGTAACTTCTACAATTTGAGACTTTCCGGCCATTTGCGCATGAAATCACGCCCAAACGGCTCATTTTGCTACCTAGTTATGACTAGGTGAATTGATAATTTATTAACTTTGATTTCATCAACCGTGTGTTTTCATTCTCATTTACTGACGCCTGAGAAACAGAAGAGAATGAGATATGGGAACCGCTTCAAAGATATTCACCGCATTAGGTGCGGGTGCTCCCTGCTTATTGGCTTACCCGGGCATTTTCTCAGGCCTCAGTAATGACGGTAAGCAAAGCCCCGCACTTATATTTACACTCCATGCTTTTCAACAGCATGGGTGTGTTAGCAATTTTGCTATTTTTGAAAATACCTCTGCCACTAAAGCATTTCACGAGGAGCCCACGTTGTCCATGCCCTATCAGGGCGTGGACTTTTGTTTTCACCCAACCTTTACTGTGTTATGAACCCGTACCACAACCATATGGATACGGAGTTGGTAGACTTGCTCCGGCAGGGCAACCGCCAGGCCTTTGAGGTAATCTACCGCAGGTACGCCAAAGAACTCTTTGGCTATGCGCTGCGAAAAATCAAGGTGCGCGAAGACTGCGAGGAACTAATGCACGATGTGTTTGAGTCGCTGTGGAAGCGCAGGCAGGAACTGATGATCACCTCACTCAGGCACTACCTGTTTACATCGGTGCGCTACATGGTGATCCGGTATTTCAGTCACCGCGAGGTGAAACGCAAGTTTGCCGAGCATTACCAGTTGTTCGAAGCCGTGTATGAAACAATAGACGAGGAGCAGCAGCGCGATCCGCAGACCATCCATGCCTCACTGCTACAACACATACACGACCTGCCCGACCGTTGCCGCGAGGCCATCCGTTTGCGCATCACCGAGAACCTGTCCAACGGGGAAATCGCCACGCGCATGAACATCAACAAGGGCACGGTTCAACTGTACATCTCCAAAGCCTTTGCCCACCTGCGCGGCTCTTACGATAAGATTTTTAAGCCTGCGGAATAGCATTTTTGCGTATCGGGTTCCGCCCGACTATATGAACCCCGCAATCCCGTCACTTTGTAATATAAAGAGGCAATCCGTTTGCTTAAATTAGTAGACACGTTACAAAACCACGGGAGCCATGGAAAAATCAGATTTTGACCTGCTCATGGAGCGCTATGTTACGGGGAAAGTATCCGAACAGGAACGCGTAAAGATAGAAGCGTGGCTGGACGCCATGGGCGCTGAAGACAATACCGACCTGGAATTGAGTAAAGAAGAGGAAGACCGCATCTTCCAGAAGTTGACAGATAGCCTGACCAGCGTGGAAGACGTAGTGGCGCTAAAACCCAAAAGAAAGACGCGCCCCGACCAGTGGATGATCCGCATCGCAGCATCGCTGGTGATCGTATCGCTTGTGACGTATGCGGTGTGGTATTTCACCATGTCCAGCAAATATCAACTTGAAGTAGTGGCCAAGAATGGCGTTGAAAAAATCATCCTGAACGATGGATCGCTCGTCTGGCTAAGAGGGGAAAGCAAAGTATTGTATTACGAAAAACAGGATGAGGGTGCACGCTATACCACATTTCAGGGCGAAGCATTATTCGAAGTAGCGAAGGACGCAAGCCATCCGTTCATTGTACAATGCGGAGAGGTGAAGGTGAGCGTGCTTGGCACAAGCTTCAACATTAAAACAGGTGTGGACCAGGTGGAGCTAACGGTGCTTACGGGCAAAGTAAACCTTTCATCGGCCGCCAACACAGAAGGCGTGGACGTGCTGCCGCAGGAAAAGATTATTTACAAAAGCAACGGAGAGTTTGAGAAACTCTCCACCAACCCGCAGGAAATTACTTCCCTTACGGTGAACACCGACTACAACATGCAATTCACCAATACGGGCATGGATGAGGTGGTGAACCGGCTGGAAAGTAAATTCAACGTGTCGGTAAAACTTTCCGACAAACGTATCCGGAACTGCAAGATCACCATGGATTTTACGGATCAATCTCTGGAAAAATCGTTGCAGTTGATTTCGGAAGTACTGGATGTGACCTATAGCATCCAGGATAAAACGGTAACCCTTACCGGTAAAGGATGTAAGTAAGAACCTAAACCTGCCAACCATGAAACCGAGCCACGCCATTCTTTTCGATTCCACCTAAAACAAAACAGGAGTGATGCGATCACTCCTGCTTGTCCCCCCTGACAAGGGTCTCATTCACCAT
>ERZ1066127.356-NODE-356-length-26006-cov-49.395900_pt1 | contig 26006 bp, 26 predicted proteins | sample MGYA00382774_ERZ1066127 | MGnify/ENA primary metagenome ERZ1066127 (study PRJEB33369, sample SAMEA5778357) | biofilm metagenome | biome: Industrial cooling water; feature: Water cooling tower basin; material: Biofilm | place: United Arab Emirates | collected... | reverse complement strand
TAAAGTCCAATATTGTCTAATCTTGGGTAGCTTTGGGTAGGATTTATATAACGGTAAAAACAGGAAACAGATGACCGATTACCAATTACCGATTACCGATTACCAATTACCAATGACCAATTACCCAAATGATATGATTCGGAGCGTATTTTGGAGTTAAACTACCATGCTCATGCGAATTGGCGCTCGGTTGCCAAGTGATGCGCTCTCGCGCAGTAACTTGTTTCGTCTAATTGCCTTTTCCTCTGCTTATTTGGGGACGCTGTTGTGGAATTTTGCCATTCCTAGCAGCTCTATGGCGGCTGCTCCCAAGAATGACTTTAGACTTTGTACGTCGGAGTTGGTGCGCGCTCGCGTTTCGCCGGAGGCGGCAGCAGATGCTTGTTCCGGTGTACTGTATCCCAAAGATTTAGCCGCCTGCGTTTATAGAATTAATCAGCAAACGAATATCGCCGCCGATAATGCGCTGCCTTGGTGTACGGCGGTGCGACGTCCCCGCGAGCTAGCGATCTGCGTGGTTAATATTACGACTCGCACTCAAGGTACGGCAAGTGAAGCTGTTTTGGAGAGCTGTCGCCGCAGCTTATTGCCGGTTCGCTATGCTGAGTGCGTGGTGGGATTAAATCGCGGTATAGATTTTTCTGCTACTCAAGCAATGGCTTACTGCATCGATGGTAGCGATCGCCCGCGCCAATTTTATCCTCCCATTCCAGCTTCCCAAACTTCTCAGCCAGAGCCGGTAAACATCCCCGTGCCTCAGTTACGCCAGTAGTTGCTAGGCTACCATCGCTGCTGCGCTTGAAGGATGGCGAGTGCGATCGCCATCCTCCGGCACAATACCAAATCCGGGTTCTAAACCCCTTTATTTTATAGGCCGCGAAGGCGGCCTTTGTTGGTATAGCCGCGACTTTAGTCGTTATTTATTTTATAGGCCGCGACTTTGTCGTTATTTATTTTATAGGCCGCGAAGGCGGCCTTTGTTGGTATAGCCGCGACTTTGTCGTTATTTATTTTATAGGCCGCGAAGGCGGCCTTTGTTTGTGTAGCCGCCACTTTAGTCGTTATTTATTTTATAGGCCGCGAAGGCGGCCTTTGTTTGTGTAGCCGCGACTTTAGTCGTTCAGCATCAAAGGGGCGATCAAAGCGGATTTGGTGTAATTTTCTTCCCTTAACCCCCAACCCCTGATACCCAAAAAAATAAGCCCGGAGTAACCGGACTATAAAAGTTAACCTGTTTGAGGAAAGGAAATTGCGACACCCAGCCTCTTGCCTTATAGGATGGGTAGGAGAGAGATTAATTTAATAGTGACAAGCCTTTATGGCGTTAATATGACGCTGATATGTCAATCTTGTAAAATTCTACATAACGCAAGTTGCTAGTTACAAATATTGTCGGTTTGATCCCCCCTAGCCCGCCTTCATTAGGGGGGAACCGGATTCCTAGTCCCCCTTAAAAAGGGGGATGTAGGGGGATCTAAAATGCTGGATCTCATAACTAGCAACTTGAGTTACCTAGCCTCAGATGAACGCCGATATCCTCAAGAGTGAGACTATGGCATTCAAAGATCGCCTGTACAGTTTATAACAATACTGAGGGTAATCAATCCGGATTTGTTATACCAAGCATAGCTTAGAAGGCAAAACTGGTTCGGATCGTGCCGACATAAATCAAGCTATTATCAGAATTGTGTTCTGGATTCGTAATCACAAACACCCCTGGTGTAATCGAGATATTATTGGTAACTTGATAGCGGTAGAACGCTTCTATATGTAAGGAAGTATCCGGATCTTCGCGCCCAGTCACATCATTTTCTATGACTTTTGGCGGTTGACCAATAATAAATCCTGCCAAATTACCCCGTCCGCCAAAATCAGGAAAGGCAAAGGTTGTCGCCCAAGTAAAAATAGAGGCATCGCTGCCTTTATTTGGGTTAGATTCAGCAGTTGCATTAATCAATCCTACCCAACCGGAAATACTGAAGTTCGGGGTAACTTGGTAAGATGCTTCTAGACCATAGGAATTGGTCGAGGTAGCGGCACCATCAAAAGGATCTTCGGCATTTTGACTCCCCTTACCCGTCGCAAGTTTGTAGGAATGGACATAGGTTAAACCGAAACTGAGACTTGGGGTAGGAAAGAGGGTTAATTGAGCGATCGCACCATAAGGGCCATCAAACAAACCGATTCTGGGGTCATTGACAGCCGATGCCAAATAACCCAAAGACAACCTAACAGCCCGATTAAAACGATATTCTACACCAATTCCCCTACCGCCGTTCAGCGCATAAATCGGCGATTCACCGCTAAAGTTACCCACATTACCCAAAAGCGAACTGTTGATATAAGGATTGAGCGTCGGAGTAAAGTCACCAAAACCTATTCCTTGAACGCCGATGAAAACGATTGCCCTACCAACGGGAAACCGATAAAACAATGCGCCCAATTCAATATCATTGCGATTATCGCCGGTAAATGACAGTTTGGCAAAGTTAGTGCCGGTGATATCGGCTAAGTTGGGGGTATTTTGTGCCGCTAACCTAGCTCTAAGTAAGTCTTGCCCAAAAAAGCTGGTATTTAAGTTTAATTCGGCTCGGTTACTGACAAAAATATTCGCATCGATATCGTTACCGTTAACATCTTCGCCGCCAACTCCACTCACGGCAAACAGAATTTCTCCCGTGAGGGTGGTTGTAGTAGAAAATTGTTGTGCTTCCAGCCGACTTACAGATGCTTCTAAGCTATCGATTCGCTTGGGTAATGTGGCTAATTCAGCGGCAAATTCGGATTGCAATCGTTGCAGCGTTGTTAAATCGTCTTGGATTTGAGCTTCCCCAACCCGCGCTTTAATTAGCTCGTTGATCCGTTCTAAACAAGCATTTAAACCGGCGGCAAATTCGTAGCGAGTCATGGCTCGATTGCCTCGGTAAGTACGATCCGGATATCCTTCTATACAACCGTACCGCTCGACTAACGATTGTAAAGCTTGAAATGCCCAATCTGTGGGTTGTACATCTGTTAGTTGAGAGACAGAAGTTACTTGTCCCATTGGATCTGTCGGCGAATTATCCAATGCTGTCTCTTGTGAAAAATTAGCCATCGTATTTTGTGGGATAGGTGTCTCGCCTGTCACTGAGCCTTGACGGGCAATATCCCCATCCCACAACGAGTTGCTATTAATTGTTGATTGGCTTGTATTGACTTCTTTTGCGATCGCTTCCTGTGCAACGGCATTATTACTCAGTAGCAAAGCCGCACCCCAAAACCCTAAACCGAATAATAGTTTTAACACGATTTATCCTCACATCTATTCAACCAGCAAAACTCAGCCATTAGGCAACTATTGCGTTCAAAAAACACGCAATCTTTCTCACAGCTTTTTACTTATAAAAGCTGCTTTTATTCGGTCTTTATTGGTTAAACCGAATCAATTTTTAAACTAATATTTGGCTCATTATGACTGATTTTTCGGGTAATTTGTCAAGCGATCGCAATAAAGCGATAACTTTAATTATTGGCGCGATCGCATTGCAGAAATACTTTGCTATAAATAAAGAAGGAAACATCCATCGTAAGGATGATTTCCATCAACCGTTAGATAGAAAAATGTTCAGCTTGGTGAGGAAAGAGTTTGTAGCGATCGCTACTCTTAGGGTGGAGTTCCAATCGCTCAACCTAGTACAATAGAATTCCAGGATAGAATTCCAGGGTCGCCTATAGAAGCAGGAGAAAAATATGAAACGGCTTCAACAACTATCTCAAGCATTAATGGCTAGCATCCTTGCCCTGGGTGTTGGCGCTTCAGCAGCCAACAATCCATCCGCGCAGGCTGTGCAACTCTCAGGTGGTCGAACTTCGTTTGGCGTTCCTTTTCAACTAGGTGAATCGAGAACTACTCAAGCCAGCGTGCGCTTCCGAGGAGCAACTTACTACTTCACTTTTGACTTACCAAAAACAGCAACTCAACCATTGCATCGCGTCACAATTCAGCAACAACGCGGCATTTTAGTTGAGTTCGATTCTGCGAGAACGAAGGCGTATTTGAATCGAGAACCAAAGCAAACTTCTAAGTTAGGTGAAGTGAAAGTTAATCCCACAACCCAAGAAGTTGACATAGTTTTTGACCCACCAATTCAACCAGGTCAAACAGTAACAGTTGGCATTGGGCCATTTGAAAATCCAAGTTTAGCTGGGGTTTATCAATTTGGTGTTAAAGCTTATCCCCAAGGATCGCAACCCCAAGAGCAATTTTTAGGCTATGGCCCGTTGCGCTTTTTTGATGCTAGGTGAAACAGTTGATAGTTGATAGTTGATAGTTGATAGTGGACAGTGGATAGTGGACAGTGGACAGTGGACAGTGGACAGTGGACAATTGTTCGCTGTCCACTGTATAGAAACGATCGAAATCCTGCAATTAGCTATTAGCAATTAGCAATTAGCTATTAGCCATCGCCACTTGCCTTTTAGTAACAGCATCACCAGTCTGAACGTCAAACCAGTGGATATGCTCTGGCGGTAGTACCAAAGTAATATTATCGTCACTCCACTTGCGATCCGGTGGTAGTAAAGCGCGCAGTGAAATTGGTTCTGCTTGTGAATTTGGCACTCGCACGCTGACCAAATAATGCATCCCCAAATTTTCCACCAAATATACTCGACCGCGTATGGTGTTGGTATCTTCTGGTTGTGCCACGCGGACGTGTTCGGGACGAATTCCTAACACAATGTTAGGCGGAACGCTGGTTAGATTTGGCAGGGGTATCCGGGAATCACCGAGCATCGCGTAACGTCCTTGACAAGGTAGGCTCAGTAAATTCATCTGCGGACTGCCGACAAATCCAGCCACAAATTGATTCGCCGGATGGTTGTAAATCCGCTCAGGTGAATCGAGTTGTTGAATCAAGCCGTTGTTCAACACCGCCACTTTAGTAGAAAGCGTCATTGCTTCGGTTTGGTCGTGGGTAACGTAGACTACCGGCACATGTTGGGCGGCGAACAGTTCTTTCAGATCGGCGCGGACTCGTTCCCGCAGGAGTGCATCCAAGTTCGAGAGCGGTTCATCTAACAAGAATACCTGCGGACGGCGCACCAAAGCACGACCCACAGCAACGCGCTGTCTTTGTCCCCCAGACATTTGACCGGGTTTGCGGGTCATTAACTCTTCTAATCCCAAAACTTGCGCCACATCTGCGACTCGTCTTTGAATTTCTGCGGCTGGAGTTTTTTGCAATTTGAGTCCAGAGGCGAGGTTATCGTACACGCTCATGTGAGGATAGAGGGCGTAACTTTGAAACACCATTGCGATATTGCGATCGCCCGGTCTTTTATAAGTAACATCCTCACCCCCAATCGAGATTTTCCCGCGAGTTGGTTCCTCTAAACCTGCAATCAACCGCAAGACAGTAGATTTACCACAACCAGAAGGCCCAAGCAAGCTGAGAAACTCATCATTATCCACAGTTAAACTAACATCTTTAACCGGAATAACTTTGGGAGTAAAAGTCTTATTTAAGTTTTTGAGTTCGAGTCTAGCCATTGTTTTATTTGCGAGTTCAACAGTTTTCTGGTACGTAGGTTTGATTTTGGATTATGATGATAATTTCCAATCTAAAATCTCAAATCCAAAATCTAAAATTGTTTCATCCTTTGACAGCGCCAGCAGTCAAACCTTGGACAATCTTGCGTTGGAAGAACAAAACCAGTAAAACCAAAGGCAAGGTTCCCAAGACAGTGGCAGCAGCGATGGGGCCATAGGGAATTTCAAATACTGATGCACCACCTAATTGAGCAGCCCCTACAGGAATAGTTTTCAATTCTTCACGAGTCATAAACGTGAGGGCAAAGATAAACTCATTCCAGGCGAAAATAAAGGTAAGAATCCCAGTGGTTACTAAGGCGGGAATTGTCATCGGTAACAAGATGCGCCAGAGCATTTGAAACGTATTATAACCATCTACTCTAGCCGAATCTTCCAAATCTTTTGGTAATTGCTGGAAAAAGCTCCGCAGCACCAAAATTGTCAGAGGTAAATTGATTGCCGTGTAGGGAATAATCAGCGCCAAATAGTTATTGCCCAATCTCAGCGCCTGGATAATTTCCAACAGTCCCAGGAACAACAAAATCCCTGGAAATAAAGTCACAATCAAGACACCTGCGAGGATAACTTTTCCACCCCAAGGGCGTAACCTTGCTAAAGCGTAAGCCGCAGGCGCTCCAATTGCTAAAGAAACGGCTGTGGAAGTAATCGATACAAAGGCACTATTTAAAATATAGCGCCAAAACGGACGACGGGTGAATAATTCAATGTAATGATTGAACGTGTATCGAGTGGGAACGTACACAGTAGGAACGGCGGCAATATCTTCATTTACCTTGAATGAAGTTAGCAATTGCCATAATACTGGCGCTAAGCAGAATAGGACAACTAAAGCCACTCCTAACAGCCTCAAGATTTTTTTCCAGGGGATCTTAGAGCCTCTGGTTGGGGTTGGAGTTGTGGGGCGGTCTTGTGCGATTACAGTCATAATGTGGCATGGGTAATGGGTAATTGGTAATGGGTAATTGGGGAAAAATTAGCGATTCCCAAAGACTAATAACTGACGCGGGATTTGTTTAGTAAAAAGCTAGCGATCGCAACTGCTACAATCAGCAACGAAAATGTCACCACAACGAGGGCGGCACCATAGCCAAAATCTAAGTAGCGCATCACTGTCGAATAAATATACAGCGACACTACTTCCGTCGCACCTCCAGGGCCACCCCCCGTCATCACAGCAATCAAATCGAAAATTCCGAAAGCTTGAGCAAACCGAAATAGTAAGGCAATTAAGATTTGCGGCATCAGCAATGGTAGGGTAATGCGAGTGAAGTTTTGCCAAGGAGTTGCCCCATCAATTGAATGAGCTTCGTAGAGGTCGGGAGAAATTGATTGCAAGCCAGCTAGCAGCAGAATGCTAATAAACGGCGTAGTCTTCCAAACATCAGCAAAAACTACAGCCATCATTGCCAAAACTGGGTCACCTAACCAGTTAATTCCCGTCTGAATTAAACCCAACCGCAGTAAAATATCATTCACTACGCCAAATTGGTCGTTAAAAATCCAAGCCCAGGCTAGACCAATTAAAGCAGTAGGTAAAGCCCAAGGTATAATAGCCGTCGTGCGGACAAAGCCGCGTCCAAAAAACTTCTGATTTAAGATTAAGGCAATTCCCAGTCCTAACAATAATTCCAACACAACGGATGCAGAGGTAAATATTGTTGTCTGCCAAAAAGTTTGCCAGAAACGACCGTCCCCCGCCATCCGGGCGTAATTATCAAAACCAGAGAAGACAGGTTGCAGTTTCGTACCCAAATTTTGCGTAAATAAACTCAACCAAAAAGCTCGTCCAATCGGATAAGCGAAGACAAACAACAGCAGCAACAACGCGGGTATTAATAATATCCAGGCCGTCCGTTGTTCCCGACCTCGAATTGTATGTGTGTTAACCATTTTGCATTTTGGATTTTAGATCTTGGATTGTAGATTGTAGGGTGCGTTAGCGACAGCGTAACGCACCACCCCACCAGCAACGGTGCGTTACGCTACCGCTAACGCACCCTACTGGGGATTCCCTAAAAGTCGGCGAGTTTCATTTGCAGCAGATTGCATTGCACTTTCAGGACTCATTCTGCCTGTTAGTGCAGCACTAAGGTAGCGTTGCAAAATATCGGATGTTTGGGCATATTGAGCAATGGGCGGTCGCAAAACTGCTTGATCTACTACCTCTAATAACTGCGGATAGTGGGGATATTTAGCCACAATTTCCGGGTCGGTAAATAATTCCCTTCGGCTGGGAACAAAGCCTGCGGTTAAAATAAATCGGCGCTGTGCTTCGCGACCAGTAAAATATTGAATTGCTTTCCAAGCTTCTTCTGGGTGCGGTGAAGATTTAGCAATGCCTAAACCCCAGCCTCCCAAGCAAGCTGCACTACTTTGACCGGGGGCATGAACCATTGGTTGAATCGCAATTTTTCCATTAATTGGCGAACCTGGTTGATTGGCTAAAGGCCAAACGTAAGGCCAACTCCGCAAAAAGACTGCTTGACCGCTTTGGAAGAAACGTCTGGTTTCTTCTTCTTGGTAAGTTGTCACCCCAGGCGGGGAAATACCCTCATCAACGGTGTTGCGAAGAAACTCAATTGCTTGTAAGGTTTCTGGTCTATCTAGTCCAACTTCTAAGGTGTTGGGATTTACCCAATAGCCACCAAAACCTTCGAGAACTTCGAGAAACATTGCCACCAATCCTTCGTATTGGCGACCTTGCCAGACATAGCCCCAATTCGCTTTCCCTGCCTGTTTTAAGGTTTGGGAAATTCGCATCAAATCCTGAAATGTTTCTGGGGGATTTAATCCGGCTTCTCTGAGCAAGTCTTCCCGGTAGTAGAGCATTCCCACATCGGAACGCATGGGAATTCGGTAGAGTCTGCCTTCGTAACGTCCGCCTTCTACATCTTTCTGCGAAAATGCGGCTAATTCTTCGGGGGTAATGCGATCGCTCAGGTCTAATAACCACCCAGCCGCGGCAAATTTGGGCGTCCAAATGACATCCATATTGATTAAGTCATAAGGAGATTGCCCCAAAATAAAAGCCGAGGTGTAAAGGTCTTCGAGCAAATTTGTCGCATTTGGCCCTTCGATAATGTTGATGCGAATGCCTGGATTTTCAGCCTCGAAGTCTTTGACTAAACCTTGTTGCCAGGGTTGGGCATCTGGAGCGGTCATTAACAGGTTGAGGGTGACTGGCTGCTGGGCGTAAACTTTCCAAGCGAAAATTACAATACCCAAGAAAACCGCCAGTGAAACGCCAAACAGGCGGAGAAATCCCAATCGTTTGAGGATTTTCTGTAGTTTGTTTTGTGGCTGACGATACAACATTGTAAAAAAAATTCAATTATCTTAATAAAGGGAGTTTCAGGTTAATCCCTGGATGGAACTAGAAAAAAATGCTATCGGCTCCGCTCCTAGATGAACTCAAACTAGGGGGTTTGTTCTTGCAGAAGTGGAACTGATTTGGCTCTACTCACATCTTGCACCATTATCAACAAGCCTTCAAACCCTTGTTTCTTGACGAAAAATCTAGGCTTTCAAGCTGAGCTATTTGCAAGAAACTAAGGTTTAGCCAAAGTGCAAGATGTGAATCTACTCACATCTTGCACCAGAGCCAACAGAAATAAATTTCACATCTGAAAGCAGGCAACCCGTTTCAACGGGTTAAAACCTTGATTGTAGTTAGCTTTAGCTAACTTAAGCTTTCAGCCCCAAATTTATTTGGAGGCTGTTTATCGGGTAGGCGCAAGATGTGAGTCTAGAAAAATTCCTGCGTATCTGTAACGCTAGTAGTCTGATAGTTATAGTTGCAACTCTCCAAAGATATAGTCAGATCTTTGCAAAAATACTCCTTTCAGATGTATGATTGAAAGTTATATCGTGTTAAGATAAGGTTAATTTTATTTTTTTTAACTACTAATGTTCCTATTGAGTGCAAATATGTGGACTCGGAAATTTTGTCAATATTTGCGTAGAAATTATCATTCAGCTTAAAACCCTTAAGCACGAAAGGAAAGCTTTAGCAAAAGGTGAGTGTCAACTATCAGATGCTAACTCAATTGACGTTCGCGAATTCGCTCTAAAGTTCCGGTGGGAATAGAAGCAATTAACTGGCGCGTATAGTCTTTGCTGGGTTCGCGGTAAATCATTTCCGCAGGGCCAATTTCTTCGATTTGACCGCGATTCATGACCATGATGCGATCGCTCATAAATTTCACTACGTTTAAGTCGTGGGAAATAAAGATATAAGTCAGGCCAAATTCGGCTTGCAATTCCTTTAACAAATTCAAGACTTGCGCTTGCACCGAAACATCCAGTGCCGACACCGACTCATCGCAAATAATAAACCTGGGATTGAGCGCCAAAGCGCGGGCGATGCAAACCCGCTGCCGCTGTCCGCCAGAAAATTCGTGGGGATAGCGGTGCATCCAATTCGGATTTAAACCTACCCGTTCTAACAAATAGGCTACGCGATCGCGCTGTTGGCGGCGGTTTTTATTGGGAGCGTGAATTAACAAAGGTTCCATCACCGCATCGCCAATTTTCATCCGCGGATCGAGGGAACTAAACGGATTTTGAAACACAATTTGTATATCCCGCCGCAGTTGCTGGAGGCGCTTTCCAGTTAAATTAGTAATATTTTGCCCTTCAAAGATTATCTTACCGTTCATCGGTTCGATTAATCGGATTAAAGTGCGAGCGAGGGTACTTTTTCCGCAACCAGATTCGCCCACTAACCCCAATGTTTCCCCTGAAAAAACATCAAACGAAACGTTATTCACTGCCATAAAATAACGTTTCGTTTCGCCAAAAATGCCCCGTTCTGGAAAAGCTACCTTTAACTCGCGCACCGATAAAAGTGCCTCTTCCCCCGCGAACATATTCCGCGACTCAGATATATCTCCTCTGCTTCTCTGTTCCTCTGGCGTGTTTTTTTCGCGGATTTCGATTTCGCCGCTTTCACTGGTCACGACTTCCATAAAATCAGCTACCGTGGGTAAATATTTCAACTGCTGATTTAGTCGGGGACGACAAGCTAACAATCCTTTGGTATAGGGATGGCGAGGGTTAGAAAAAATCTGCCAAACTAAACCAGACTCGACGATTTTTCCTTGATACATTACCGCCACCGAGTCGGCTATTTCCGCAATTACACCTAGATCGTGAGTAATAAATATCATCGACATTCCCCGCTTGCTGCACAACTCGCGCAACAGTTCGAGGATGGTTGCTTGCACGGTGACGTCTAAAGCGGTGGTGGGTTCGTCAGCAATTAACAGCGTCGGGTTGCAAGAAATTGCCATTGCAATCATCACGCGCTGAATTTGACCGCCGGAAAGTTGGTGGGGATAGCGGTCGAGGATTGCCAGTTTTTTCTGGTTGATGTGCTGGGATATTTCCCGTTCTGTGGGTTCGGATTGGCGGATAGGTAATTGTTGTGCCAATTCCAGATAATTTTGGCGTAAAATTTCGTCAGCAGGAAGCAGTTTCACTTCTTGGAGGAGAGCGATCGCATTTCTTCTAGCTTCTGTTTCCGAAACTTTCTGATGCTGGCGAATTGCCTCGACTAACTGAAACCCAATCGTATAAACCGGGTTGAGGGAACTCATCGGTTCCTGAAAGATCATCGCAATCTTTCCGCCCCGATATTGTTGCATTTTAGACCTGGGAAGCCGCAACAAATCGATCGCAGGTTCCGTCGGGCGAAGTTCTTCTCCTTGAGCCTCAAATGACTGAAACCAAATTTCGCCGCTAACTTGGCTGGGTGGCGGGATTAAACCCATGACGGCGAGACTGGTAACGGATTTCCCAGACCCCGACTCGCCGACAATTCCCAGAGTTTGCCCCCGCTTGACTTCAAAGGAAATACCATCAACGGCTTTAATCGGTTTTTCAGCGGTAAGAAATTGGACTTGCAGGTTCTGAACGGCAAGGACGGTGTCGGTCATGGAAGTAGCGTCAGGAGATTAACTGGATTTTAACCAATCAATCCGAGATTCAGCGTGTAGATCGGGAATTTTTTTACCTGATGCCAGAAGAAGGCTCTCTGGTTTTTGACAATCTTTTTAGATTTGAGCAGGTTGTAGAATCTGATCGATCGGTTTCCCCCGATGCAGTTCGACCCAGTTAGCCTCAACGGGTTGATAGCAGCAGTAACACACCACGATCCGTTGGTTGGTATCGAAGGATGAGAACTGGTCAATCTTGTTAACTACCCAGTCTCCATCTCGTCCGTGGGTGACCCCGTTACCAGGGTCTTGTAGGTTGGCATATTCTCGCAGGCGATCGCCTACTTGGGGCAATTTTCCTGAAAAATCCCACTCTGTTGCCAGAATGTCAGTCAGACCACCAGATGGTAGTAACTTTCGTTCCTCCCAGCCATGTGCTGAAAGCGATTCAGCTTTAAACACTATCCACGTTTCGTTCATCATTAGCCTCCTCAAAACGTTTATCTTCAAAAGAAGTTTGTTTCCCGTAGAACACGCAATCGACTTTGAGGATGCGATCGCGTGTTGGCTCAATCCGCTTCAGTCTCCAGTTGTACTTACGCCCCATCTCCCAGCACTTCTCCGGGTTAGTGGCGCTGTGTATGTTTTCCTCTTGGTTGTCTTGATTCGTCATTGATTAGACGCTAGTTTATACACTTGCTAGCTTCTAGGAACCCAAAGAGTGTACAGCGAATTGCACTCGGATGAGGTAAACAAGGGAGATGATGGAGGTAAGAGGTAATTCTTCCCCATCTTCCCCATCTTCCCCATACCCTTAACTATCGCCCGCCGGGAAGCGGGGTATTGCCTCCAGGTTGGACGACGCGAGTATTTGCAGGCAAGTTGGCGGTGTCGGAAACCTTCTCTAATACGGTAGCGTTGGCACCAAAAGCAGTAGGTCTGGGGCGTCCGGCGTTGATGCCTTGTAGTTGCAAGCGCAGCTTTCTGTCGGGGGTTAATTCAAAAATTGTCGGAGCGGAGCGATTACCTTCGGCGATGATATCCAGTTGCATCGGTCGAGCTGCGGCATTAATTCGGTATCTCAAATCTAAAGCTTGAGCTTGTCCGGATGCGGCTGGCAGGATGATGTACATTTTGCCATCCCCGCCAAAAACCATCCTCAGCGGCGGCGCACCTGGTCTTGTAGGTGCTTGCCACAGTCCTACCAATCGTTTGGCAACGTCTGCTTGTGCCACACGTTGAGCTTGTGCAACAGACGGAGGATTGGCTGGGTGGGTGGTTGCGTCTGCCATTTGGATGCCGAGTAGGGTTAACAGCAAGGCAGATGCAGTTAACTTGAGCGGTAATGGTATTGCGCCTGAAAGCTGACGAAAATTAAAAGCAGTGTTTTGCATAGGTCAAGCCTGAAAATCAATCAGATCTCACAGTGCCTTTTTTGTTGAGTTTACTATCAAAGCGACTGTTGCCAACATAGACAAAGCGATCGCATTCCTAGTTCCCGTGCTAGAGTGTGGCACGGCTTGTGCAACGATTGAAATTGCAGCACAATCTCGAAGATATCATTTTGTTAACGATCCTGCTGGAAGTGAGGAGTTAAATGAACGGTGAAGCGCAAAAGCTGAATATGCCAGAGTTACAGCAACAAGTTGGCGATTTGCTCAGGCAAGCCAGCAATTTGATGGATCGTGCTAATACCACGCTGAGTTTTGAGGAAACTGGCAGCAAATACGCAGAATTTCACCAAGAAGTCACCCAAGCAGCCGTTAATGTCGAAGATTTAGAATTACGGATGGCAATTGTCGCGCCAATGAAGGCGGGAAAATCAACAATTATCAACGGCATCATCGGTCAAGATATCCTGCCTTCGCGCAATGCGGCGATGACTACAATTCCGACGGAAATTATTTTCGAGGCAGAGCGAACTGAGCCGGTTTTAATCTTAAGCGATCAAATTCGGCAAGTGTTTCGCAACACGTTACTGTCGTTGCAGGAAAAAATGCGCGATTTTGGGCTGGAATCGCTACAAGAAAAAATTTCGGCTCAATATCCCCATTTAGCAAAATTACTCGCAAAAATTCAAGCGCTAGCGAAAGTTTCTATTTCTGAAGAGGTGGCGGGTTGCAAGCGAATTAACAATACTTTGACGGCTTTAAACGATATTATTCGCCTCTGTAGCGTTCTCGATCCGATGGCAGATCCGTTGCGATCGCTTACTGATGTTCCCCGCATCTGCACTCCGTTTTGGCAAGCTCAAACCGCTACCCCAACCAATTTATTAGGAAAGTTGGTAATAGTCGATACACCAGGGCCAAACGAAGCCGGAGAAAATCTCGCTTTGGGTAACGTGGTTGCCGAACAATTGCGGGCGGCTTCAGCAGTATTAATTGTCCTGAATTTTACCAGTTTAAATACCAAAGCCGAAGCGGAAGTCAAAGAAGATGTCAAAAAGGTAATCGAATTACGAGGACAAGAGAATTTATACGTGTTGGTGAACAAAGTTGACCAGCGCAAACATGGAGACATGACGCCAGAACAAGTACGGCAATTTGTGGCGGCGGAATTTGGGATTGGCGATGGAGAAACAAGCGATCGCGTGTTTGAAATATCCGCCCGGTGGGCATTTTCCGCAACGAGCTTTTTAGTCGAGTTACAGCAGCAAAAGGATGTAAAATTGCAGCAAATGCAATCTGCGCGATCGCTGGCTCAAGATTTATTCCCTCTAGACTGGGAAGAAGAACTTGAAGAAATGGATGCAGAAGAATTAAAGCGCAAAGCCGAAAAGCTGTGGAAGAAATCGGGTTTTGCGCCGTTTTTAGAGAAAGCGATCGCATCTTTAATGGCAGAAGCTGCACCCAGATCTTTGCTATCTTCCCTCAAACTTTCCCGCAGTCGTTTGGTAGAACTTCGGGAAGATATCCAACTCCGCAGTCGGGCAATTAACGAAGATGGTGCCAAACTTTTGCTAGAAGTAGAAGCATTAGAAGGCGATTTACATAGTATAGAAGAGTGTCGCGATCGCTTGCAGGAAATCGAGCAAATCAAAACCAATCTTTATCACGAACTCAACCAGATTCTGGAAGAAGTGAAAAAAGAAGCCAAAGTCAGCGTTGAAACTTATTTCACCGAATCAGAAGATCGGCAAGCAGATTTGCTCACAAAAAGCAGCAGCAAAGCCACCCAATTTCTAAATTGGGTTTCTAATAAATTCAAATCCCCCTTAGATTTGAAACGCCAAGCTACCCTCGAGTTCGATACCCTGAGTGAAGCCGAAGAATTTGCCGATTTAGCCGTCGCCTACGCCAAAAAAAGAGCCGATGTTTTACTAGAAGGAATCCGAGAGAATTCCCGCAACCAAATCGATACAGCCCGTCAAGGCATGATAGATTTCTTGGACGAACAAACCAAGCCGATTGTAGAAAGAGCGCGGGAAAGATTGAACGAAAATTTCCAACTCAAGTTATCTTTACCCACACCCCGCTTAGAATTTGAAGAAATCGACTTTACCAAACCCCGCGTTTTAAGGCATACCAGATCCGTAGATCAAGGTTACGACGAAGTAGTCAGAACAAAAAGATCGTTTGCCCATTTTTTATGGCTAGTGCCGTTTGAAGTCAAAGAACAAATCAGACGCCCGAATCGCCGGGAGAATTTCTACACCGTATCCTTGCACGGAATTGTCTATGAGGTGAACAAGTTAATCGAACAAAACATCAACAACCTCAAGCAAGATATTAACCAATATCTGGATGAAGACTTTCAGCAGCGCATCGATATTTTCTTTAACGATCTAGATCGCTATCTCAGCAACTATCGCAATAGTTTGAGACAGGCACAAGCCGACCAAAAATTATCAATTGAAGGGAAAGAGAAATTGAAAATAGCACTCAATTCCTTGATTCCGCAAGTGAACGAACAAATCGCTCAAGCCAATTCTTATCTGGAACATACGGAAGAATTGATGGCGAAGTTGAGCGGGTAAAAAAACCGGGTTTTTTTAGCCCCCAGGTTAAAACCTGGGAGTACACAAACAAAGCCCGCCTGCGCGGGCTAAAATTATTAAAGGCTGCGTAGGCGGGCTTTGTTTGTATATTCACATCTTGCACCTACCCGATAAACAGCCTCCAAATAAATTTGGGGCTGAAAGCTTAAGTGAGCTAAAGCTAACTACAATCAACGTTTTAACCCGTTTCAACGGGTTTTAGCTTTAAGCCAGAAATTTATTTCTAGGCTTGGTGCAAGATGTGAGTATAGCGACACCCTTAAGGGTGTCCCGATGCAAGGCGAAGGTATTGTTAGCGCGATCGCGTAGCGTGCCGGAAGCATATCGCATTCGCATTACATACAAGCGAAAATAGAAATATAGACGCGGAGGCAAAGAAGATGTATAAAATCGAAGTGTTTGATGGGATAGAATTACTGGTAGCTCTGCCAGAATTGAATTTGAATGCCGGGGCGAGAGGAGAAATTGTCAATGCTAATCCAGATGGAACTTGTGAAGTAAAATTTAGCGATCGCCAAGGAAAAACCATCGGATTATGTACGCTATCATCTGAGCAATTTGCTCTCGTTTGGCGGGAAGAAGCAGAGTATTCGCTTTGAATGATTATCCACCACTTTCAAACTAACCATTTAGGTGCTAAAATTATTATCAATGTTCCCCAGAGATTATTTGATGACAACAACAGAGATTGTTCCGAAACTGCTAGAAATACTCTCGCAATTGCCTTTATCTTCGCAAGAGCGAGTATTGGAATTTGCTCTATCGTTGCATAAAAAACAACTATTTAAACAGTGGGATGCTATTTCTAATGAAGAAGCTGCTGCTCTTAAATCTGAGTTTGCTGATGAAGATTTAGATTTTGCAGAAGCAGTTTTAACTGATTATCTACCTCAGCTTCAGCAAGAGGATGTAGCTTGATGAGGGGAGATGGTTCAGAACAAGCAGGTATTCGACCTGTTGTTCTTGTTCAGCGAGATACGCTAGATCGTTTAACCACCACTGTAGTAGTTATTCCTCTGACAAGTAATCTGAGACGTGCCAGGATACCAGGTACAGTTGTTATTCCTGCTGGTGAAGGAGGCTTAAACCAAGAAGCTGTGGCACTTTGTTATCAAATTGTTGTTATCGATCGGCAGAGATTAATGCAAAAAATAGGAACTCTTTCTGCCAGTTATTTATTGAGACTAAAGGAAGCGCTGGAATATACATTACAGCTTGATGAATCAGATGATAATAATGCAGAGTTGGAGAATTAATTTATCGCGATCGCACTATGATTGGACAACAGCGATCGCATTCAAAAAGCACGTTTAGCCGAGTTAAAAGAAAAAATCAGAATAGGGATTGAAGAACTTGATCGCGGTGAAGGAATCGAAGGCGAAGAAGTCTTTGCAGAACTTGAAGAAGATATCCGGCTGATGGAAGCGATCGCGTAATGGTTGGCAGCATGATTGAACCAAAATTATTTGATATTGTTGAATTGCTCGTGGATTTACCTGAATCTAACTTGCGCTTAGGTGCGAGAGGGGCAATTGTAGATTGTTATTCTAATGGGGAATATGAGATAGAGTTTAGCGATCGCGACGGAGAAACAATCGCGCTGTGTACTCTTTCTGCAAATCAATTTGTGGTTGTTTGGCAGGCGCAAACAAAGCGTTGGCTGTTGGTATCAGAGCAGTTAGCTACGGTGGTCGATCGTTTGTCTGAAGAAGAACAGAAGCAAGTTTTGAACTTTGCCCTTTCTCTGTGTCAAAAATAGTTAGCGATCGCACTCTATTTCCCCACAAGCGATCGCTCTTGGTGCAACAACGACTGTAGCGCGATCGCGATCGCATTACACACCAGCGATACATAAATGCCTTGAAATAAATTTCAGGCTAAGTAGAGACGTTACATGTAACGTCTCTACCCGTTAAAACGGGTTGAAAATTCTTACCAGTCAGTTTCAACTGACTTAAGCTTTCAGCCCGAAATTTATTTCAGGGCTGACTGCCTAAGCGTCAGTATCAGCTTCCCGATTGACTAATTCAGGATAAACAGGGATGAAGGGTACTCCTTCCTTGCTGAATCGCACCGCCAACTTCCTGGCTGAGACAAAGATGTCAGGATGATAGATATCGATTTCAGGATTTTCAATCAGCTCCCAGACGCCAGACAGCGCACAATAGCGCGATTCTGCAATCGCCAAGACGCAGAAGACCATATCAGAGTGTTGCGGCTATTTGTCAAGAGCGCCAAATTTGAAATAATTTTCAATCCATCCGAACAAGCATTGATCGATAATGCGCTTGCTCAAGGTTAGGTTCAAAATTCAGGACATCCGCAAAGAAACCGGGTTTCTGTGAAACATCATCGATCGCAATTAGAGATCTGCACAGAAACCCGGTTTCTAGATCAAGGTGTAGCAGTAGCGATCGCTCACCACGACGTCAGGTAGCAAATCCTAGCAATTTCAGAGAATTTCATTCATCTTCCTTCTTTTTGCCGGGAGGAGGGGATTGTTTTTGATTTTCTTGGTTTATAGTCCATTCCTCTATAAGTTCTCTAGCTTTTTCGCTCATCGCTAATCCAGATTGAGCGCAAGCAACCTTAAATCGGGTTCGCATCTCCGAACTTAAAAAGACGCGGATAAACACATCGTTGGCTTGATCGGTGGGCATTTCCAATACCTGAACTCCCACTAATCCTGCCACCTGGACAACCAAGTTTAGAATATCCACTTGTACTACTTGTACCATGTGAACTACTATAACTATTTATTCTTTTTTTCCTTGCTTGAGGGATTTTCAGCTTCTTCCTGGTTTTTGAGCCAATCAAGAATCAGTTGGTGAGCCTGCTGGCTCATGCTGGTCTTGGTCTTAGCACAGGCGACCTTAAATCTAGTTCTTTCTGAATCTGACAAAAAGACCACAAGTTTCACGGTTTTGTCTTCGGTGGACACAATGACCTAACTAATAACGCTGCTTAGCCTAATCATCGCACTTGACTAAACCAGCCGAAATTAGTCATATAGGTAAGGTATGGTAGTTTACCTATGTATGCTATACATAGCATTCATAGCTCAAAAACGCCCAAGTCATCTACAGAGATGTAGAAACATAAAAACTTGGATGGAAAGACTCTAATGGCTAAAAACGGCTTTAAATATCACCAAAAGCCGCTTTTACAGGTTTATAACCAATTTACGCCACCTATTTGTACTATGAATTCTCAAAACATCTACTCAGACAGCACTCTCGATCCACATGTATGGACAATAGCGATCGCACTCCCAGACGCCAGACAGCGCACAATAGCGCGATTCTGCAATCGCCAAGACGCAGAAGACCATATCAGAGTGTTGCGGCTATTTGTCAAGAGCGCCAAATTTGAAATAATTTTCAATCCATCCGAACAAGCATTGATCGATAATGCGCTTGCTCAAGGTTAGGTTCAAAATTCAGGACATCCGCAAAGAAACCGGGTTTCTGTGAAACATCATCGATCGCAATTAGAGATCTACGCAGAAACCCGGTTTCTAGACCGCAAAGAAACCGGGTTTCTGTGAAACATCCTCGGGAAAGGCAAGCGATATATACAGAAACCCGGTTTCTAGGTTCGTACTGCATTTCTTAGGGTGCATCGCGCCAATCGCTGAGTAACTCGCGAGATGCTTTCGCCTTCTGCTGGCGTAAGGGTGCTTTCGGCATCCCAATATCTACGTTGTGTCTTGATTGACGCTTCGACTGGGATTGTTTGCGATCCTTTTGTTTTTGGGTTACTGTTGCAGTTTCCATAAGTTTCACCTTGTCTTTTTTAAATTTGTTTTCTCTATCTTTTAACTTCACAAGATGAAACAGCATCTCCGGAAAGTTGCATCTTAGACTACGCCCGAAGGAATGGAATTCACGGCTATACAAAAGTTCAACAACCTGCGAAGGCAGGTTTAGTTTGTGTAGGCGCGATTTTAATCGTTATCTTCACAACCTGCGAAGGCAGGTTTAGTTTGTGTAGGCGCGATTTTAATCGTTATCTTCACAACCTGCGAAGGCAGGTTTCGTTTGTGTAGGCGCGATTTTAATCGTTCATTCGGTGCCAGATGTGAAGAAAGCTAAACACCTTTTTTCTTGTCATACACCACCTGACCATAATCGAGTTTAATCAAGCGGTCTGCGATCTGAAAATATTGGTCATCGTGGCTGATTGCCAATATCATTTTACCTCTATCTCTCAGTTTTGGTAAAAACTCAGTGTAGAAGATTTCCTTAAAAATTGGGTCTTGATCCGCAGCCCATTCATCAAATAGATAAATCGGTCGATCTTCCAAATACGCAGTTAACAGAGCCAATCGTTTCCGCTGACCTTGGGAAAGCGCCGTAGTAGAAAGTTTTGTTCCTTCGACTTTGACCTTGCGTTCCAGCTGAAGTTGGTTTAAATAACCTTGGACTTGCGTATCCAGATTTGAGCCATCAAATCCTAACAAACGCTCAAAAAGATAGAAGTCCGAGAAAATAACTGAAAAATGTTGGCGATACCACTCGCGATTTGCTTCGGTAATCGGTTGCCCATCAAAGATAATTTCGCCCATTTCTGGGATGTAGAGTCCGGTGATTAACTTCGCCAAAGTCGATTTACCGCTGCCATTACCACCGACGATGAAGGCGATTTCTCCGGGAACTAGGCTCAAATTGATGGGGCCAAGGGTAAAACTAACATCTTCGCGATCGCTTGTATAAGTATGCGTCACTCCCTTAAGTTCTAGATCGTGCCAGGAATGATTCAAAACAGGTGGAACCGTCGCCGCTTCGGAGCGATTCTCTAAGGATAAACCGAGCATTTCAATCTTCTGCAAGGCAATGTTGGCTTTACTGATGATGGGGAGTTTATTGACAATACTTTCCAACGGCGCGATCAAGTAAGTGAACGTGATGATGTATCCGGCAAAAGTTTCGGGGTTAATCGCCATCAGATTGGGCAGTAAGAATAATACAACCCCGATGGCAAAGAAAAAGATGAGTTTACCCCAACTCGAAGTGATGGCAAAAAAGGTTAAACCGCGGACGCTGTGACGGCGAAAGTCGGCGGCAGCGATCTGCAAATCATCTGTCAGGAAATCTTGACGGCGGGCATAGTTAAGCTTGAGTTCCTTAATGCCATCGGCGATGCTGCGGAAGTGTTTAAACAGAATATCTTGGTCTTCGCGGGCAAGGGCAAGCTGCTTGCCGCCGCGTTTTAAGAGAATGTTAGTGCTGCCGATAGCGATCGCAAACAAAACCATCACCATCAAAAATACTTGCGGCGACAGCAAGGTGACATAAATCAAGCACCCCACCACGATCGCCGCATTGATGCAAAGAAAAGGAATGCTGAAAACAGCGTTAGATATTGCTTGCACGTCCTCAGTCAGGGTAGCAAGCAATCTGGGCGTCCCCAACTGTTCCAAATGACTCAACTGGGAAGACAGAATCTGACGCGAGAGGCGCATCTGCATTTTAAACACAGCATCCTGAGACAGACGAATCAGCACCACCTGAGAAACAATACTCGTCAGCAGCGCCACAAAAGCCAATCCGACAAAACCCCAAGCCAGCAGCATCCGTGAGGTAGCATTGTTACTGCTGATAGCATGACCGATGAGGGCGATCAATCCAGCGCTGCTACCGCCGCTTAAAAATCCGGTAGCAATTGCGATCGCCACCATCCCCCAGGAAGAACGCAATAGAAAATAAATCAGATTCATGGCAGGAGTTGAGTATTTCTGCTGTGATTTAACCACATGCTCCTGGTGGAGTTTATCCGTTGAGGTTCACTGCCGTTACCTGTCACAAGCAATATGAGGAAGAGGGGAGAGATGGGGAAGATAGAAAAGACAAGCGAAAGTTTTTGCTTTCTTGTCTCCCTTGTCCTCCTTGTCCTGGTACTGGAATGGTTGACCCGTGATATGGTAACTGAGAACCCTTTTTTCCGTAAAAACTCCAATCAGAGGTGATGTAAAAATTACTTTATAAAATAGCTCCGACTCGCGCTTCGCCTCCTCACACAGATGGCTGATTTTACATTTGGCGTATCGTGCAATCGAGCAAAAGTAACATATGGAACAGGTACAAACACCGCTAAAGACACAGTTACCCAGTTTTTCCCTCATCTTAGAGACGGAAAATTTAGCAAATGCCGACCTCAAGGGTTTATCTAAGTCTTTAGCAACACTGGCAAATCAAGACATTTCGCCCACTTGTGCGAATGAGGTTTTGCTGATCGATAGCGGTGACACTCCCACCCACATCCTAGAGCATCTGTGCGAACAGTATCCTTGGATTAAAGTTCACCACGCTCAATTAGGGACTGGCTATTACAAAGCCAAGATGCTGGGTGCCGAATTAGTGACGGGGGAAATCGTAGTTTATTTTGATTCAGACTGCATTTACCAACCTAATTGGTTAAGAAGTATCCTGACTGCATTTACCGCAGGAGAAGATATCCAAGTTGTTGCGGGAGAAACCATGACGCTTTCTCAAGGCGCTTACGGCACGGCGATGGCGCTGACGTATATTTTCCCCCAACATTCCGGAGATAAAACTCTGGCTCCAACTGCTCAATATTTCCTCAATAATGTAGCGTTTCGCCGGGAATTTCTCCTAAGCAATCCCATTCCTACCGATCTGCCCCTTTATCGCGGTAACTGCGTCATTCATGCCCGTAACTTACAAGATCGTGGTTACACGATCTGGAAACAATCGCAAGCGAGGGCAACTCACGCCCCACCAAATGGTTTTTCTCACTTTTTCTGGCGTTTTTTGCTGATCGGACACGATTATTACTGGCAAAATCGCTTGTTAGCAAAAGCTGGGGATGAAACAAGCGATCGCAACCGAATGAGCAGCTACAATGGCAAGTTAGAAATTTTCTCAGATCGAGTCAAGAAAATGTGGGTGGATAACCCCCGTCAATTTATTTATCTTCCCCTTGCTATTCCCATCGTTATCGCCGCATTGGCACTGATTTTTACGGGTTACTTTATAACCATTGTCAAACCAAAATTATTGCTGGAGGTCTATAACGATATCCTGGGAGATTGAAAAAATTTGAGATTGCAGATTGTAGATTTCAGATTTATATCATGTCCGTTCAATAGCCAATAATAAAAAAACTCACAGAGTCGTTGCGTAGGGACACGGCATCAAAGATATCTCGGATAAACAGATAAGGTTAATATTGCCGTGTCCCGGCTCCCGATCTTGCATAATCAACCGGACAAGGAACTAATTAAATCTGCAATCTGCAATCTCAAATCTGCAATCTCTTATTCCCATTGGGTTAAAAGACCATCTTCGATCACTCGCAGTCGCCTTCCTCGCCAGTATACGCCTTGTCCAAATGCACCGATTGCCCAAACGGCAAAGCTGAGTAAGTCGCGCCCAGGTAGCAGCCACAACCAAGGTATGAGTTTTGGAGTTTTGATACTGAAAATTGCTGTGAAGGATTGGGTATAACGGATAACCAGTGTAATTAGGGATAGAGCGATCGCCCACTCACTAAACCCCGACAAAATCACCAGGGGCAAGCAATACACCGTTCCGTAACAGAACGCCATTGTATAGTACTGAGAACCGCGATTGTAGCGAATTGTTCTTGCCCAGCGCAATTCTCGCCGAAACACTTCGCCGATACTCTCGCGCCCCGTGTCCGACTCGAGAACATAGCGGGAGAATTCTACCCGATATCCTGCCATTGCTGCGCGCTTCCCCAAGTTATAATCCGACCCGATGCGGTTGAGGTTTAAGCCGCCGAAGTTAGCCAGGGTTGATTTACGGGTAGCCATTGTTGCACCGACGGCAAACCGAAAACCGGCATCTATAACGCGAGCGAGCAAGGCACTAGGTATAAAATCGACACAGCGACCGAAAGATGCGATCGCCGCACCCAAAGATTGAGGATCGTACCCGACAAAAGCACAACTCACCAAACCAACTTCAGGATCGGCTAAAGGCGCAGTTACGGTACGAATATAATCAGGATTGACGCGAATGTCGCTATCGGCAAAAATAATAATTTCGTGTTGAGATGCTTCTAACAGATAGCTCAAGTTGCTATCCTTATGGTTAATCCCGCGAGGTTCCAACCCCACAAAAAGTTGAGCTTGGTTGGCGAAAGTCTCCACCAGTTGTTTGAGAAGGGGGATAGCGGGGTCTTGGACATCCATCACTCCAAATAGTACCTCGTAATCTGGATAATTCTGCTGGCAAAAAGCTGACCAATTTTCCCAAGCCCCTTCATCCAAGCCACAAACCGGCACTAAAATCGAAACAGGATCGGCCTGATTTTCTATCGCTGAATCGGTAGCAGCAAAAAACTGGTGCGTACAGACAGCACAGGCTAGATAAAAGACGATCGAACCAATAATAAGGATAATTAGCAGTATTTCTAAGGCAGTAATCATCAAAAACCTTGGGTAGGGTATCCCAGTTTCATATCACATGTGGGGCAGTTATGGAAGATATCGCAGATGGAAAAGCTATGCTAAAGATAAAAGAGAACCAGCCTTAAGTTAAACACTGAGGGAACCCTTGCCCATTGTTGAAACGTCAAGCGATCGCGCACAACTATGATTGAACTTTTAGCCGCCCTTTCTGCTGCTGCTGCGGTAGGAGTGGGGAGAGTTGCCCTACCCCTACTATTAATTGGGCTGTTACAGAACGACCTGTGGTCTATAGTACCGCTATTATCTCAGTTTCATCCACAAGTCGTTGTAGGAGTCCTCACGAGTTGGTCGTTATTTGAACTGGTTGCTTCTAAAAAGCTATTGGGGCAGCGGGTACTGCAAACGGTTGAATTAATGTTCAGCCCAATTGTGGGAGCAATGATGGGGATTACTATTGCCGAAGCTAAGGAATTAGAGCCTTGGTTAATTCCATTGATTGGGATCACAGGTGGTTTATTAGCTTTAGTACTACAGCTTGTTCAAGTCGGTTGGTTTTTTAGACTGCGCGGTTTGCCTCTATGGTTGGTGTTTGCCCAAGACGGTTTATGCATAGCGCTGGTTTTTTTCGCTTTTGATGCCCCCAGACAGGGAGGATTAATTGCCTTATTTTTACTATGGTTAGCTGTTCGCAGTTCGAGTGATTGGTATCGGTGGTACTGGCAACAGCGACGTCAAAAGCAATTTTAGATTTTAGATTTTAGATTTTAGATTTAGGATTTGGGATTGAATTTAAATCTGATATCTGAAATCTAAAATCTGCAATTCCCATTACTTGGCTAAATCTGGAAATACTTCTCGGACTGCTGGATGAACTAGCTGGTGGTTTTGAACGTTTAAGCCTTTGCCTAAAGCTGGTTCCATTTCTAGCGCTTTTATGCCGCGATCGGCTAGTTTTAACACATAAGGTAAAGTACTGTTATTCAGTGCCTGGGTAGCTGTCCAAGGTACTGCCCCTGGCATATTGGGGACGCCGTAATGCACAACGCCTTCCTCGATATAGGTAGGGTTAGTGTGGGATGTGGGATGCAGGGTTTCGATACAACCGCCCTGATCGACTGCGACATCAACGATTACCGATCCGGGACGCATTTTTTGCACAAAAGATCGCGTTACTAAAATCGGGGCGCGACGTGCGGGGACTAAAACCGCACCGATGAGCAAGTCGGTATCTGGAACTAGGGCTTCAATTGTGGTAGGACTGCTGTATAGCAGTTCCACTCTGGAGCCAAATAAAGTTTCTAGATATGCCAAACGATCGACGTTTATATCTAAAATCTCGACTCTAGCACCCATGCCGACGGCTATGCGCGCCGCTTCTGTCCCCACAACGCCGCCGCCTAAAATCGTCACTTTTCCAGGACTAACGCCGGGAACGCCGCCTAAAAGCACGCCCCGTCCTCCTTGCTGCCGTTCTAGAAACCTAGCGCCAAATTGCACCGCTAGGCGTCCGGCGATGATGCTCATGGGGGTGAGCAGAGGGAGTCTACCATCTGGTAGTTCTACTGTTTCGTAAGCGATCGCCGTCACGCCACAATCGATTAGATGCTCGGCAAGGCTCCGAACTGCTGCTAAGTGCAAATACGTAAATAACAACTGCCCTTTTTGTAAAAACTTATACTCTGGTTCTAGCGGTTCTTTTACCTTTACCACCAGTTCTCGGTTCCAAGCATCCGCTGCTGTGGGAACAATTTCCGCCCCTGCCTGGATATAATCTTCATCGCTAAAACCAGCACCGACACCAGCAAAAGTTTCTACCTTGATTGAATGTCCGCGATCGCGCAGCACCCGCACGCTGGAAGGACTCAACCCAACTCGAAACTCTTGATCCTTTGTTTCCTTCGGAACGCCAATTTCCATATTTAACCTCTACCAAGCCCTTTATCTCTAGCTTAAGCCCGAATTCTTTTAGGTGCGAGAAAAGGGGAACAGGTGAGCAAGTGAGCAAGTGAGTTTCTGTTTTCACCGTTATATAAATCCTACCCAAAGCTACCCAAGATTAGACAATATTGGACTTTA
>ERZ1066127.354-NODE-354-length-26324-cov-11.078800_pt1 | contig 26324 bp, 17 predicted proteins | sample MGYA00382774_ERZ1066127 | MGnify/ENA primary metagenome ERZ1066127 (study PRJEB33369, sample SAMEA5778357) | biofilm metagenome | biome: Industrial cooling water; feature: Water cooling tower basin; material: Biofilm | place: United Arab Emirates | collected... | reverse complement strand
TGCAAGGCCACCGCATTGACCGCTCCGGTGCCGGTTTCAAACGTGGGGTAGTTGGGTGGCGTAATGCCAGCACCGATCCCCGCCACGAAGGTGGGATCGAGATCGCCGGGGGCAGCGCTCGCTGATATGGAAAAGAAGACGAAGCCCGCTACTATGGAAGCGCGTAAATTCTGAATTATGGTTGAGCGAAACAATGATTTCTTCATATTAGGTGAGGTTAGATAACTCGCGATCAATTGAAGTGATTCTCAAAAAACTTCGAAACTTTAGCCTAGTGCCGACATGGTCTAGCAAGAAAAAATGAGTCCGTTGGAAAAAAAATAGTTTTTTCCAATCCTTCGTTTGACCTAGTGATACAGTCAGGTTTAGCTCGATAATCGCTCCACTCGACGTATCGTATTTCTAACGCATAAAACTCGGAGTTCCTTTGTGACAATGAGATTGTGAATTGTCAGTAAAACCACAATCTCATCGATCACCGAGTGACAACTTCCCCAGACGCTTGAGCCTCGTCGCTTAAGTCCATGGTAACAAACATCCATCGCTCGATTCACAGCGCGTCCGCTATTTTTAGTCCATCGAGCGCGGCGCTGACGATGCCGCCGGCGTAGCCTGCACCCTCGCCGCAGGGAAAGAGTCGGGCGACTTGCGGGTGTTGCAGCGTGCTTTCATCGCGCGGCACGCGCACGGGCGAGCTGGTGCGGGTTTCGAAGCCTAACAGCAATCCATCTTGCCCGGTGTAGCCGCGGATCTGGTTGCCGAACAGGCGCAGACCGGTGCGCATGCGCCGCATCATGAAGGCGGGCATGATCTCGTGCAGCGGCGCGGAGGTGGCACCGGGGAAATAACTCATCGCCGGCAGTGAGGTGGAAATTTTTCCACTGAGGAAATCGACGACCCGCTGGCCCGGGGCCTTTTGTCCGCCGCCACCCGCCTGCTTGGCGACCTGTTCGAGATTCTTTTGGAAGGCGATGCCCGACAGCACGCCGTGCTCCTTGGCAAATGATTCGGTGTCCTCCGGTTCGACGGTCACGACCATGCCGCTGTTCGCGAAGGGGGAATCGCGGCGGGCGAGGCTCATGCCGTTCACCACCACCTCATCGTTTTCCGTCGCAGCGGGCACGATCCATCCTCCCGGGCACATGCAGAAACTGTGCACGCCGCGGTCCTCGATTTTCGTTGCGAGACGATAGCGCGCGGCCGGCAACAAACGCGGCCGCTCTTCGCCGCGCAGGATGTGATACTGCACCTGATCGATCAGCGCCTGCGGGTGCTCGATGCGGACACCGACGGCGAAGGCTTTTTTCTCTAACAGAATATTTTTTGCATGCAGCAGTTGATAGATATCGCGGGCGGAGTGTCCCGTGGCCAGCACGACGGACTCCGCTTCAAAGCTGCGACCATCGGTGCAGACCACGCCGTGGATGCGGCCGTGCTCGATGAGGAAATCGCTGACTTTTGACTGGAAATGCACTTCACCCCCGGCGGCGATGACGGAGTGGCGGATGGCTTTCACCACATTCGGCAACAAATTCGAACCGATGTGCGGGTGGGCATCTGTGAGGATTTTTTCCGGCGCACCGTGGGCGACGAGGATTTCATAAATCGTGGCCACCGGTCCGCGTTTGGTGGCACGGGTGTAGAGCTTGCCATCCGAAAACGTGCCAGCACCGCCCTCGCCGAAGCAGTAGTTCGAGTCCTCGATCACCCGCCCCTCGCGCAGGATGGGGGCCAGGTCGAAACGGCGGGCGCTAGCGTCCTTGCCGCGCTCCAGCACGATGGGACGGATGCCGCGCTCCAGACAGCGCAATGCCGCAAACATCCCCGCCGGGCCGAAGCCGATGATCAGCGCGCGCGGTGCCTGAGTCGGCAGCGGTGCGCAGGTCCAGGCCGGATGTTGATCGGGCGGCAAGGGGGCATCGACCCCCACCTCGATGCGCAACTGCACCTTGATCGTGCGTTGGCGGGCATCGATGGAATGCTTGCGCAGCTTCACCGACTTCACCCGCGCCGGGGCGAGGTTAAGTTTTTTTGCCACCGCCTGACGCCACGCCGCCTCGTCCTCGGATTGAGCGAGCGGGAGAATGATGTCAACAGTTTCGACCATGGATGCCACGCCCGACTCAAGCACGCCGCCCACCGTTTGCAAAGCGGATTCCTGCACGGGGCCGCGAGGGAATCACTGCGTCCGCGCATGCATGCAACCGGAGAAGGCATGTGTTACGCGCTGAAACATGTGCCCCGGACATGTTGCATTTTTTGAAAATTTGTAACACGTCCATGCTGTGAACGGCCGCGATGGCTGAATTTTTGGCGGTTCTCTCTGAATGGAGAAAGGGCAATTGATCACGTGATTCGTGATGAATTCCCACGCTCGCTCAGGGACCGATTTCCGCGTCTTTCCGGGTTGATTTTGCTTTTGTTTCAGTGACATGCTTTTCCAGCAAACGCTGCACACTCACATCTCCCTTCTCTCTTGCCATGTTGAGTGCATCCTTACCTGTGGCATCGCGGATGGTGGGGTCGGCTCCATGTTGAAGCAGGTATTCGACCAAAGGCACACCGCCAGACCAGTTGACGGCCCAATGAATTGCCGTTTTGCCGGAGGAGTCCCGCTTGTTCACATCCGCACCGCTGGCCAGCAGGATTTTCACACTCTCCGGCACTTTGTTGGTATGGCTGTAGTGGCATGCGCTGATCAAGGGCAGATCTGCGTCATGGGCACGGCGCGCATTCGGATCAGCTCCTGCTTGGATCAGCAATCGGAGAACTCCGGGAGAATCATAGCTGGCGCACCAGAGCATGGGCGTGATGCCTGAATTCCCCTTTGCATCGATATTGGCACCTCGTTTGATCAGCACAGCAGCGGCAGCGGCACAGTCGCTGAAGGTTGTGTTATGAAGTGGGGTATAAGCTGAATGATCAGCGCTATTCACGTCCAGTCCCTGATCGATGAGCAAGCCCACGATATCGGCGCAGTTCCCCCTCGCCGCGAGGTGAAGCAGTCCTTCGCCGTCATCATTGACGTGGTTCAACGCCGCGCCCTGTTGGATCAAAAACCGGCCGAGATCCGAGTGGCCGTTCAACAGGGCCAACCCAAGGGGTGTGTTGCCATCGAAGCAACGCTGATCCAAGATCGAGCGATCTTCAGCAAGCATTTGCTCCACCGCCTCAGCATCTCCCAGCGCGGATGCCTCTTGGATGCCAAACTTGGAGCCATGGATTTTCAGCAGATCGATCAGTCGTTTGTTAGCACGGAAAGCAGCTATATCCATCGCGTCGCGACCCTGATTGTCCCTTAATGTTGGGTCAGCGCCAGCTTCCAGCAAAACCTTCACAAGAGCCTCTTTTTGCCAGGAAATCGCATAGATCAATGGTGTGAAGCCGTGCATGCCATGATCATTCGCATCAGCTCCATATTGGATCGCCAGCGCGGCAAACTTGGCACCAATTTCCTGAGACATTTGATTTCGCCAACAATGTTCAATAATCCAGTGCAATGTGTTGAAGTCGTTTGTACCCGGGGAAATCGCGCTGGGATCGGCTCCCAGCTTCAGCAGCAGCTCAAACATTTCCAGGTCTTGCCTTCTGATGGTGATTTGCAACAACCAGCCTTCGAGCCCGTGGATGTGAATGTCAGCGCCTGAATTCACTAGCCGTTTCACGGTATCCAAGCTGCCCTGTGAAACAGCATAATACAACGGAGGTTTCTCGGAATCGAGCGAAGCCCATAAATACGAATCGAACTTCGGCCCGTTTGGATTCGCTCCACGGTCTAACAATTCCGCCACCTTGCCGAAGTCTCCGGCGGATGCGGCTGTCACGATTGTTTTATCCAAATGGTTCTGCCTTGCCCGCATGCTCCAGACAATCGCCAGGGAAATGACGACAAGACTCAAAACGGCCGCGATCTGGATTTTTCGCTTTTTGATCATTTTCAGGGATGATTCTAACATTCAATTGTCAGCACGACCATGATAGGAAGACGCTCTATTTTTGCAACGGCTGAATTTTTTGGCGGTTCTCTCTGAATGGAGAAAGGGGAATGTATCATGTGATTCGTGATGAATTCTGCCGATTCTTCAGGAAATTTCCTTGTTTCATTCACAGAGTAAGCTCAGCTTGACAGTATGAACTTGCACCATGCCGCTGGAGGAAAACCACCCATTCCGCGCGACAAATTTCATCTGTGGGTTTTGTTCTTTTGGTTGTGGGTCACCTGCTTGGTTTCCCCCGCATCAGCCGGGTATCTGCCGATGATCCCCACGCTTCAGCCCTATCAGGTGATATCACCGGGCGGGGTCTGGCGTCTCGATGTGAAACCGAGTCGTCGTGATGGCGCAGGGCCCGCTCTGACCACACTGACGCGTGTCAGCAATCAGGAAGTCATTTGGAAAAGAATGTTGCCTTATACCTTCTGGCAGAGTTGCGTGGATGACAGCGGAGTGGTGGGAGGTTTTGCTTACACTCAGGGGATGAAATTAACCATGGGGGCCGATGATGAACCCGGAGAATTTGTCGTGGCATTCATGGATATCGGAGGGACCACGTTCCATGAGGAAAGAACACGCCGCACTGGCGGATTCATGGATCTTTCGTATCCGTATGCGAACCGACTGCATCTTGATGCGGAGACTCATCGCATGTTGATCGTGATGCATGATGGACAAATCCGCATCCACGGTATGCGTGATGGCGGACTTTTGAGTGCATTTCAGCCCGAGCGTGAAGGTGCCGCTTTCGGCTACACGTGGCCGGATGAAATACGTTTCGTATCCGGCACCGATCTCATTCTTCTGGAATCCCATGGTACCTGGGGCAATTCCGATGAGACGACTTCCTCATCCTGTGTGCAACTGATCGATGCAAACGGTCGCATGGTGTGGGCCGCAAGTCAAAGAAAAGTCTATGGTCCTGAAAAAAAGTGGCCCTACCCTCGCTATGTGATTCTCGATCCTGCGGTGGCGCTTCCCGAAGAGGATGAGGCGGATCCCTTTCATGATAAGGCTCCCGAGGATCCCTTTGCCACGGAAGATCCTGGAGCAAACTCTGACAAAGCACCTGAGTTGGCGGGCCCTCCTGCACCTGCCGCGATTGCTTCTTTTGCGATTTATTTCGGTGATGCGGAAGAACAAGCTGTGTTTCGAGTCTTTGATGCCAGTGTGAACCATGGTCCGTCAGACTATCGCGTCGCAGAGGTGTCACGTGAGAAACACACGTTACCTGTCCAAGAGCAGAAAATGGATGAGGATGCCGAGCTTCCCACGGATGTTCCGAAGGCGGCAGCAAAACAACTTGGCAAATTCGCACTGAAAAAAGCGGATGGCAGTCCGTTGACGGGTATTGCAGCCGTTGCGATCGGTCCGGAGGAAAAAATCCATGCGATGGAGGAAGGGACTGGGCAGGTGCATGTCTTTGATCGCAACGGAACGTATCTTCATCACTGTGATCCGGGGAAACAGTATGTCGTCGAAACGAATCAATTCTCTGCCTCGTTAGCTGTCGATGACAAGGGCGAGGTGTTTGTCAAAATTTCTGGAAAGGTTGAGCCAGCTGACAAACCGGAAGATCGGTTGGCGGGCCACTACTTGCGTTTTTCTGCTACAGGTCGTTTGCACGAAGAAACATTCGCTCCGCCCTCACCCGAATGTAGCGGCAATCTTTCCACGCAGCCGCTGAGTCAGCATCTCATTTTCCGTGGATTCGGCACAGAGGTGGCCATTCATCGACGTGACCCACACGGCAGTCTTGTTACGACTCTCACCCACCGGGCCGATGGGCAATGGCTGGACTATATCCAAGACGTGGCGGTTGCTGCCGATGGTTCGCTTGCCGTTCGCGATCGTACGCGAGGAAATGAATTTGGCGGATTCACGACTTCCGTTCCCGTTCTGCCATCACACTTGCCTACGGAAAATGTCTCGCTCTACGCAGCGGATGGCACTCCGATCCGCACCTTGGATTTTACACGCTATGCGGCCCTCACGAGGATCGCGTATGACGGGAAACGCATCGTGGCCACCGCGGAATTCGACCGCTCGCATCCGGTTCTCTATGTTTTTGCGGTTGATGGGACTGCCGTGGGATCTGTGGAGATTGCGGAATTGACCGGTAAGGAAGACGTGAGCTTGCTTGCCTTTATGGTGGCAAATGGCAAAGAAATCGCAGTGGTCGATCAAGTGAGTGGCATGGCATTCCGCTATGCGATGCCGGAGTGACAGGGTTTCTCAGCGCTTGTGCTTTTGCGATTTCAGCCAGTCATGGATTGATCACGAAAACCGAAATGGAACCACGGATTTCACGGATGGAAACGGATGTGGAAAGAGTGATGGCAGGGATTTTCCCACCGGTTTGGTGCATCTTTTGAGACGTGAGAATCCTCGTGATCCGTGGTCAGCATGCCCATGAATCCCGTTGCGAAGAGCTCAGGCTTTGGTGGCGAGTTCTTCGCAGGATTTGATGTCGAGCTTGCCGGAGGCGAGGATGGGGATCTCCGGGACGGGCACGATGCGTTTGGGGCACCAGAGGGAGGGGATGCCGGCATCCATGAGCTTGTAGCGGAGATCGATGCACTCCTGTTCGAGGGCGAGGCCGGCGACGGTGGAGAGCAGGATGATGGCTTCGCCTTTCTGGGCATCGGGCACGCCGACGATGGCGATTTTGCGTTCGCTTTCCTGATCGAGCAAGAGGGCCTTGGAGACTTCCGCTTCGAGGGTCTCGTGCGGCACCATTTCTCCGCCGATTTTGGAGAAGCGCGAGATGCGGCCCTCGATGTAGAGGAATCCATCGGCATCCATGCGGCCGACGTCGCCGGTGAGGAACCAACCGTCCTGGAGCACTTCCGCGGATTTTTTCGGGTTGTTGAGGTAGCCGCCGAATACGTTGGCGCCTTTGAGCCAGATGAGGCCTTGTTGATCGATGGTGGTGGCTTGTTCCGTGGCGGGGTTGGTGATGCGCACGGCGATGCCGGGGAGCATGGCACCCACCGAGCCGCTGCGGGCGGAGGGGATGACGGGCCAGGACTGGGGACTGGGGAGATCCGGCAGGTTGAGATTGGTGGCAGGCGCGGTCTCGGTGAGGCCGTAGCCTTCGTGGGGGCGGATGCCGAATTTTTCCTCGAAGGCATGGGCGAAGGATTCGGGCAATTTTTCCGCGCCGGTGACGACGAGCTTGAGGGAGGCGAGCTGCTCGGTGTCGATGCGCTTCATGTAGCCGCGCAGGAAGGTGGGGGTGGAGAGGAAAATTTCCACCTTTTGCTGGTGAATCAGCTCGGCGATGCGTTTGCTCTCCGCCGGGCTGGGGTAGGTGACGAGGTCGAGGCCTGCGATGACCGGATACCAGAGGGTGGCGGTGCAGCCGAAGGAGTGGAAGAGGGGGAGGCAGCCGAAAATTTTCGCGCCGGGTTTGCTATCGAGGCGCGAGTGGAACTGGAGCTCGTTGGCGAGCACGTTGCGATGCGTGAGGGCCACGCCCTTGGGTTCGCCGGAGGAGCCGGAGGTGAAGAGCAGCACGGCTTCGTCAGTGGGTTTTTTCTGCGTCAGGCGCAAATGCGAGGCCAGCACGGCGGTGGGGAGGAGTTTCGAGAGCACCAGCCACCAGCCGATTTTCTTCTTGAGGCTGGGGAGGATGCGCTCGATCAAAATGAGGTCGCGATTGGGCGGCCAGGGGAAGGAGGGGAATTTCCGGACGAAGGGATCGACGGTGATGAAGCGATCGAGGTCCGCCTGGCGCATGGCGGAGCGCACGGCTTCCTGGCTGGCGGTGAAGTTGAGGTTGACGGGGACTTTTCCGGCGAAGATGACGGCGAGGTTGGCGATGAGACCGGCTTTGCCGGGAGGCAGCACGATGCCGACACGCGGTTGATCGGTCTCGCGGCGGATGACCTTGGAAAGCACGATGGCGGAGGCGAGCACTTTGTCGAAGCCGAGCTCCGAGTCATCCGTGCCGTCGTGGATTTTCGCGGTTCCGGAGAATTTTTTCAGCCCTTTCAGGAGCACCATGCCGAGCGACTGCTTGAGGAAATTGCGTTGGGAAAAGGCTTCTTCCGCCGCGAGGAGGAGGCGTTCCTGGTAGAGGGGGACGGTGGCTTTGGTTGCATCGATCAACGCGGCGATGGCCATCACGCCCTCAGGTTGGCTGGTGGATTTCTCGATGACGAATCCGCCTTCGCGCGGCACATCGATAGCCACCGGCAGAACCGGCAGGCCGAAGGCGCAGAGTGAGCGCAGGATTTTGGCGGGGATGTGGCAGGGCACGGCGGCGCGCACCATCGCGCGGCCCGGCAGATAGATGATCACGCCTGACTTGGCGAAATAGGTTTTCAACTGCTCGCCGACGAGCGCGGGGTCATCGTCCACGGCAAACATCGCGCCCTGGTCTTGCTGGATGAGCGGTTTGATGTCATCGGCAATCACCGCGTTTTCCTCCACCAGCCAGGTGATGGGACGCCCGGAGAACAGTTTCCGGAATACCGTGATCTCCGCGCGGGACACGCGTCCGGGAATCACCAGCGCGCCGCCGGCGGGGATGCGATCTTGACCGATGATGTGGTAATGGCTCATGTGACAATCAATGTGTGGAGCGGAAACTACATGGCGTGGCAGTATCTGCCAAACAGGAAATGCGAAGAATGCCGTGTGGGGCGGAGAAAGTTCACGCCGGAGCGGTCATTTCTTTTTGATCTCAGGTGCGGCGCCCGGCACTGCGGGCAGGTTTTCCGGCAGCATAGGGGCCTGGACAGGCGGCGTGTAGGTGACGGCCTGGAAGACTTTGTTGAAATTGTGCCGCACCGCTGCGGGGAAGGTGACGCGGCCGGCCTCCACCAGATTTTCCCGCGAAAGTTTTTCCGTGAGGTCGGCCACGAGGTCGCCGCCCATTTTCACTGCCGTGCCCACCGCGCCCTGGGTTTCGCCCAGTTTCAGCGTATTGCGCATGACATCGCTGGTGATGCGGCGGCCCTGGATGGCGATGCTGCTCTGGGTGCTGGTGAGCATGCCCTTGGCATCGAAGGTCATTTCCAAGGTGGCGAAGTCATTGCTGGCAAACATGCCGCGGTCATAGTCGATGCGTACCGACACAAATATTCCGCCTTCGGGTGTGGGCGTGATTTCCGGCTTGTAGGTGATGTAAGTGCTGCCGGATAGCTGGTATTCCGCGGCTTTGGCTCGCTTTTTGTCCCATCCGCCGAGGCTGTTGCCGAGTGTGTCCACGTTCAATTGAACCTGCGCGTGCAGGCATGCCACGGAAAGCATTCCCAGCAGCCAGCGCCAAATGCCTGAGTTGATTGGATAGGTGCGCATAAAAAGATTGAACATCGTTCAGACGCATGGAGCAACCATTTATTCACGTCAATGCGAGGAAAATGCCTTGATTTCAAGGGGAAAATGCCGCGCAGACCGGTGAATGCCGCGCACGCGGCGGGCGAGATATTTCGCTGCGGCCACTTTTTTTTCTTGTGGTGGGGAAATTTTTCCCGTATGCGGAGGATGTCCCACGGCAGCTATGTCGTGGTCGTTGTCCCGGTCTATTCGCTGTTGGCTTGGTTAGCGTTCATCAAAACAGCGTTTTTTTATTACAGTTACAATTATGGATATCTATGTGGGCAATCTGCCCTTCTCCGCCACTGAAGATGAGATCACCGAGCTCTTCAGTCCCTACGGTACGGTGGAACGCGTGAAAATCGTCACCGATCGTGAAACGGGCCGCCCTCGTGGTTTTGCATTTGTTTCCATGGGCGAAGTGGCGGGAGCCAATGCGGCGATTGCCGCTCTGAATGACCAAGACTACCAAGGCCGTGCCCTGCGCATCAACGCAGCGGAAGCCCGCGAACCCCGCACTGGTGGCGGTGGCGGCGGAGGCTACAAAGGTGGTGGCGGCGGCGGCTACAAAGGTGGCGGCGGTGGCGGCTACAAAGGTGGCGGTGGCGGCGGCGGCTACAAAGGTGGCGGCGGCGGTGGCGGCTACAAAGGCGGTGGTGACCGTCGCGGTGGCGGCGGCGGCTACGGTGGTGATCGTCGCGGTGGCGGCGGTGGCTACGGTGGTGGTGGTGGCGGCGATTGGGGTTGATCCCCAGCCTTCCCAGACATTTTTCAACCACACTCCTGCGGGGGTGTGGTTTTTTTGTATCGGGGGTGTGCGGTGATCTTGCGCTGCTACCGGGATGGTGCCATGGCTGCTGTGTTGCACCGCGAATTTACAGGGATCACATGGAAGGATGGTCCACAAGGCCCTGCATGCGTTGCTGGATGGGCGAATAAGCTCAGGGAGCTGGTGCGGGTGCGGGTGCCGGGGTGGCGCTGCGATCCGGAATGCTGCGGATGTTCATGCGGCCGGTGGCGGGGTCCTGGTAAATGCAGGTGAGCCAGCGGCGGTCATCGCGGATGGCGCAGCGGGTCTCGGTGAGCAGGTTCCAGCGGTTTTCTGAGAAAAATTCGAAGCGCGCGGCGACGATGGCGCCGGGTTCCCCTTCGGGTTTGAGGTTGCCGATGCCGCCGGGTTTGGCCTGTATGATGGTTTTGCCAATGGCTCCCCGAACGGGATGGGGGGAAATGTTGATCATGCGATAGACGCCGAGGGGAAAGTCCTGAAGGTTGTGATTCAGCACGATGGCACGGTAGGGGTGTTTGTCGTCCTTGGCGGCGGGAAAAAGCACGATCAGCGCGGTTTTCAGGTCAGAGGGGTAATTCGCGGTGGCGAGCACGGGGCGCGTGGTCTGGCCCTCGGCGGTGGTGGCTTGATCGAACAGGGAGAGCGTGCCGTTTAGCAGGGACACATTCACGGGCCCGACGATGTTGGCCTTGGATAGTGCGAGGGATTGGAAGGTCTCCGGTCCGGTGGGGACGTGGACGGTGTTGCGGTTTGGCACGTAGTCGAAGGCGTAAAAATACGTGAGGACACTGGGTGGTGGTTCTGCCACGGCAGGCAGTGTGGTGAGGCAGCAGAGCAGAGTGAGCAGGAGGTGTTTCATGGCGAAGGGTTTGTTACATTTCTGCCGCAGTGAGCCAGCGGAAACTGATCATTTCGTAGCGGCGGCCAAAGCGGGTGTTGGCAGGCTGGGTTGCGGTGACCCAGGGTTGGTCGCGGGTATCGAGGTAATCCGGCACGCGCTGGACGATGGCCTCGCACCAGGCTTTGGTCTTGGTGCCGTTGGCGGGACCGGCTTCGCCGTAGGCGCGGATGCGGAAAGTATCGCCGCGGGCGGTGAGGATGGGGGCGATGGGAGTGAGCACGTCGGCCTGGGTCAGGACTCCGGGGGAACCGTCGGCGGTGTTGCCATTTTCCACGGCAAAGGCGGGGTTGAGTGAGGCTTGATTGATGCCGGAGCGATCGATGGCGGCCTGGAGTGCGCCGGCTTGTGCCATGTCGTCGGTGCCTGGGCGGCGGTTGACGAACTCGGCTATGGACTGGAAGGGACCGCGTTTTCGGATTTCCACGACGATTTCCTCGGCGAGGCGGCGGGTTTGTGCCGGGGTCAGGCGGCGGTGGCCGTTCCATTTCGCGACATCGCGCGCCACGGCGGCCTGGGCGTCATCGAACGCGGCACCGTTGGTGGGCAGGTGGCGGGTGAAGGGCGTTTTGGTGCCTGTGCTGGAGGAGTTGTTGACGACGGTGCCGTTTTGCAACTGGGGCGGGTTTTGCTGGAAGGTGCTGTTGAGAATGGCCTCCCAGACATCGACCCGGGTGGAGTTGACGTTAAGCGGGGAGTCGATGAGCAGATGGGCGGCGGACTTGAGGTGGCCATCGGCGGCGGTGGTGAGGGCATCGGCAATTTGCGCGGTGGTGAGGCCGCGACGATAGGGTTGCAAGCGGGCATGGGGCAAGGGGACGGCGCGGTCAAAGAAATCAGTGATGGCCGTGCGCACGGCTGTTCTCCGTCCGAGCGGGCCGCCGGGTTCGGCGATGGAGGAGAGGAAGAACTGATCGAATAAGGCATTGTTGGCGAGGTAGGAGTGGTCGAGCAGAGTCCGGGTGCCGGCGGTGCTGCGGATGGCAGTGGGGGGGATCAACGGTGGGGCGAAGGAGTTGCCGACAATTTGTGAAATGAGGGGCAACTGGCCACCGACGTTGAGCGGGGCGTGGCGGAACTGCGCGAGGGAGTAGGCGGGAGCGAGCGGAATGGAGGAATGGGTGGCGAATTCCACGCCGGATTGGGCGTAGATGCCCGCCCCACCGTAACCGCGGTTGTTGTTGCTGCTGATTTCGATGGTGGGACTGGAAGGGGGCCAATCGGTCATGGATTCCCACTGGAGTTCGTATTGCTGGCGCGTCCAGGGTTCCGTTTGGTCGATGCCGCCCGAGGCATAGAGATTGACAGGGGAGTTGTGAATCCACGCGCGGGAGGGGAATTTCGAGTCGCGCTCGGTTTTGAGCTGGAAGGTGGAAATGAGGAAAGGCTCTTTGAAACGGACGACGGGCGGCGGAGCGTTGCCGACGTAGTTATCGGCCTGCACGAGGCGCGGGATGGAGCCGTCCACCACGAAAGTGGGGAGATCATTGATGCCGTAGGGTGGTAGAAATTGGGATTCCTGGTTGCCGTAATCAATCTCGATGCCGCCGACGCGTGTGGGGCTATCGGGATCGCCGACGTAGTATTGCAGGTAGCCGGAAACCTCGCGACCACCGGTCTCGGCGGGGCGATCGATGGCAGCACGTTCCTGGCGCATTTCGATCTGAACGCGGTCTCCCGCTTTCACGGGGACGGAGCGCACGGATTTGCCGTAGATTTGGCCGTTGTTGGTGCCATTCGCATTGACGCAGACATTCATGGTGGAAATGCCGCCCACGGAGGGATTGCTGGCATTTCCTGCGGGAGGGAAAAAGCCGGGTCGCAGGTCCACGCCATTGACGCTGAACTGGTTGTTGAAATTTTTCATGTGGTTGCTGGCGGACAGGACCACGTGTTCGCCGGGGGCGAGAGTGATTTCATTTTGCCCGCGAGGAGGCAGCAGGTTGAGCCGGTAGTAGGTGCCGATGCGGCTGGCAAAGCCGTCTTGGACGAAGCTGTTGGCGAGGTGGGTGAAGCTTTGGCTGATGAGGGTGCCGTTTTTGTAGAAGCGGTAGGATAGCGGGATGCGATAGAGATCGATGCGCCCGCCGGTGAAGCGGAGGCGCACGTTGTAAGGATTCCACAGGGTGATGACGGGATCCACGACCAGCCAGGTGATGTAGTGGTCCTTGTTCGGGTCGTTGTCGGGCAGGTTGGCGTTACCGGCTCGGGCAAACGTCGCCAGCGAGGGGTGCCAGCCGAAGCTGACGCTGAAGACGAACTGGGCCTTGGCGATCACGGGAACCAGTTGTTGTGAGTTGAAAAATGGGTGGCTGTTGAGGGCGGCACCGGAGGTGTTCGGGGCCGGGCGGGCATTGGTGGTGGTGGAGACCGTGGGGGTGAGGTTGCCGGTGACGCGATCGTAGAGGCGGTAGTGGGAATGAAGAAGGCGCCAGGTGGGATCCGGGCTGGGGAAGGGATTGGCACCGTTGAAACGGCTGGGTGCGGGGGCGAGCGGGGTGTTTGTCCCGGAGTAGAGGAAGCGGTTTTGGTAATCAGCGGGCAGAGTGTTGGGGTTGCTGAAAAGGCGGGAGAGATCAATGGCGAGGCCTCCTTTGGCGGCATCCGCCAAGACGCCCGCGCTGCCGGGGGTGAGATCGTGGAAGTTTCGATCAGCTAACGCGAGTCCGGCGAGTGCCGACTGCTGGGAGGTGATGAGTTTTTGGCGGCCGGCGGCGATGGTATCGAGAGGGGCCCAGTTGCGCTGGGTGGCGGCGAGATAGCCGGGCAGGGGAGCGACGCTCATGCGTTCGAGGTCGGTGGCGAGGCCATTGCCCTGCGGGACGGGCAGGGAGATGGGGAGCTTGGTGGATTCATCAAACACCGCCCAGGCCAGGCCGTGCGTGTTTTGGTTGTTGGTCAGCGAGGGGTTGAGCGGGATGATCTCGGCATTCACCAGATCTCCGGCTGCGGGCGTGGCAGAGCCACGCACGAGTGAAGCGATGGCTCCGGCAGGTGGTGTGGTGTGGTGTTCGATGTTGCTGGCAGCGCTGCGATCGCGGCAGGAGGCGAGCCAGCGGACAAATTGTGTGCGTTTCCTGGCGCTGAAGTTGCTGGAACCGGTGCCGTTCCATTTGTCGCCCTGCCAGACGCCGGTGAGGTGGGGCTGCGGGGTGCTGGTGCTCAGCACGGATGCAGGTGCGGTGATGCGTTGGTCGGGCCCGGTATGGAGTTGCAAATCACCGATGGCGAGCATGAGGGCGAGACGGGCGTTTTGTCGGGCCTCTTGGGCGAGTTGTTGGGAGGCCGAGGAACGCAGGGTGACGCTGGACAGGCTGAGCAATCCGATGGCAATCAAAGTCAAAAGCACAAGCAAGCTGATCGTGATGACCAGCGTAAAACCTGCGCGGCCAGTGCGAGTTTTCCGGGTTTTCATGGGGTTTGGGTTGGGCGACGTTGACCTTGTGTGTTACTACATTGTCAATTCCTGGCGGCATTGTAACATCACAGGTACAGATGGGTAGGATTTTTTTCGAGTTCGGCAATTTTTCGCCGGAAATCACGGAGATCCCATGCATGAAGCGCCACACGAGATCAGTGTGACCTGGTTTTGACTGCGTCCGCCCGGCGGCTAAACTCTAACATTCACAGTACAGTAAGAAACCGCTTCCCCTGATCACAAGCCATGTCGCGACGATAGGATATTTTCCCCCGATCACTGACTCGATCGTTGCGGGATACCCGCGATCACTTCAGCAGGGCTTGCAGCTCCCAAGTCGCTTTGTTGCGCGGAGTGGAGGGGCCGTTGTAGCCGAGGAGGCGGTAGCGATCGAGCGTGAGTTTTTTCGCGGTGAGCTCGGCATCGATGGCGGCTTTGGCCTTGACGACGTTGTCCTTGCTGTCGGTGCCCTGCCAAGTGTAACTGAGAACATCGGCTTTGGGCACATCCTTGACCTCGACGGCACCGGAGGCACCGGGTTTGCCGACTTTGTCGTTTTGGTAGAGGAAGGCCATGGAGGCCATTTCGAGGTTGTCCTTGTTTTCGGTCATGCTCATTTCCACGGGGGAGGTCATGGGGATGTCGTTTTTCTGGATGTGGAGAAAAAGAGTCCAGAAGGAGGTGCCACGACCACCGTTTTTGGCAAAGGCGGCGCGATAAGAGGGCAGGGTCTTGCGAGTGACCTGATCGTAGGGACCGGGAGTAGGCCAGCCCTCGGGAAGCGGGGCCTCACTGACGTAGGCGGGGGCGGCAGGGGCCGCGGGGGCTTGACCGTGAGAGGCGCAGGAAACGGTCAGGGCCAGGACCGGAAGAAGAGCGGTGATGGATTTCATGAGCGGCAATCAACCACGCATCTCACAATCCGCAAGAGGTGATGGGGGATTTTTTTGAGAACATGAATGAAACAAGGCGAATCGCCGTAGGGGAGTCCGACATTGACAGAAAAAGTCCGGTCGCTACGTTTTTCCCTGCATGGATGATTATCATCGCCGCGAGTTTCTCAAGACCACCGTGCCGGGTTTGCTGGGGGTGATGCTTTCGCTGCCATCGTTGTGCGCGCTGGCCACGCGAGCGAATGCCTATGAAGGGCGGTTGAAGGCTGATCAGTCGATGAACTGGGATGCGTTTCTGGAAGCGGTGGCAAAGGAGGCGGCCAAACAGCACCTGGACCGCTGGAATGAGGAGGCATACCTGCAGAAAATCTCGCGCTTGACGCAGTCGCTGTATTTGGAGGATCCGGTCATTTCGCAGGCGATGGAAAAAGTGTCCGAGCGCCTGAAAAAGGGCTGGGTGGATTTTCACGATCTGGAGAAAAATCTCGATTTCGCCGTGTGCTTGCTGCAGTTCGATGTGAAAGAGCAAATCAAACCACACAATCACCCCGGCATGACGGGCATGATTCTCTGCGCATCCGGGGAGATCCAGGCGCAGAATTACGATCTCTACAAAACCATCGAGGAAAAGGAGACCGAGGGCGTGCGCTCGGGGAAATATCTGCTGCACCAGTCGATGGATGCCGTGTTGCGCAAGGGTGATATCTCCACGCTCACCTCACAGGCGCGTAACATTCACACGCTCAAGGCCACGAAAGTGACGCAGCTCATCGATATCTTCACGCCGCCCTACAACAAGGAGCGCTCGGAAAAAAGCTGTTGGTATGAGTTGGATGAAGTGCCGGTGAGCGGCAGTCGCACGATCTACGAGGCCCGCCTGCGCGAGTGATTTTCTCCATTTGCGCTTGGCAATGCAGCCCCTTTCGCGCCAGCATGCGCCCCGCCCGCCATGTCCGCCGATGCCATTCTCGCCTGCGTCCGAATCTACCTCGACATCGATCCCTCGGTGCCGGTATCGATGACCCCGATCAAAAAGGGCGCATCGGGTCGCACCATCGTGCGCGTGCTCACCCCCGGGCGCGATCCCTTTATTGGCATCCACTGGAAGCCCGAGCGTCCGGATAGCGAAAACTTCGTGCCCGTGGGGCGCTTCCTGAAAAAGTGCAAACTGCGTGTGCCGGAGATCTACTATGAAAATCGTAACAAACGCGTGGCGCTGGTGCAGGACCTGGGTGACACCGATTTGCTCTCGCTGAAAGACCGGCCCTTTGCCGAGAGAAAAGCCTACTATCGCTCGGCGCTGGAGCAAATCGACCAGCTCTTCTACGCCCGCCCGCCCAAGGAGCTGGAACTGATGCCGGGCTTCGATGAAGCGACGTACCGCTGGGAGCAGGAGTATTTCATGGAGCATCTGGTGGAGGACTACCTCGGCATGGACAGCGCGCCACTCAAGCACAGCGCGGAGCTGCTGGCACTGGCCAAGGGCATGGGCGCCTCTGCGAAACACCTGGTGCACCGCGATTTCCAATCGCAAAACATCATGCTGCACGACGATGAGTCATGGCTGATCGACTTCCAAGGCCTGCGCCGCGGGCGGCAGGAGTATGACCTGGCATCGTTGCTCTACGATCCCTACATGGATCACAGCGAGGAGGACCGCGAGGCCATCCTTGATCTGTGGGAGCAAATTTCCGAGGACAGGCCGGCCGAGCGCACCTTGCGCGACTGCGCCACGCAGCGCCTCATGCAGGCCTTGGGAGCGTACGGCAATCTGGTCGAAAACAAGGGCGAGGAATGGTACCAGGAACACATCCCCACTGCCGCACGCCTGCTGCAGGAAGTGGTCCGGGGCACGGCATTGGAGGACCTGCTCGCTCCCTATCTGAAACAGGCGATGCGGAGTCGTTAGAAATTTCTCCTCACTGAAAAAACCCCATTCGTCCGTGAGTTCCGCTTCGTTCACCTCGCGCCTGCTGCCTCCGCTCTCGGCGGCGATCGCGTGCTGGGCTTTGCTGCTCTCCGTGCCGCAGTTCATGCGTTGGGAAAACGGCCTGCAACGCATCATGGCCAAGCTGTGCTATCCCTCCTACGATCGCGTCAGTGGCCTCGGCACTCATCAAGAGCCACTCAGCCTCTCGAAAATCCAGCAAAACCCGCAGGTCGCGCCGCTCTTCATCGTGGAAATGGGGGAAGACCCGGATCGGATTTTCGACTCCCGGCCCTTGTCTCCCAGCGATACCGCCGTGCTCCTGGATGCCATGAAAAAATACGGCGCCTCCTCGGTGATGATCGCCGCGCCCCTGGCCTGGTCGGACGCGGACCCTTTTGCCCTCGATGCGCTGGAGCTGGTGATGGCGGGCTTTTCCTCCTGCGTGACCAGTGCGCCGCTGGGTCGTGGTGTGGAAGAGGAAGCCATGCCGCCCGCGCTGGTGCGGGCCTCCATGCGGGTGACGCGTGTGATCGGCTCGGCGGCGAACTTGCCGGTGGTGAACCGGGTCACGGTCGCCAGCACCTTTCTGGGCCGCGAAAACACCTGGGCGGGATTTTCCACCATCGAGTCCGAGACCCCCACCCCGGGAACATCCTGGCTCCTCGCCCGCTGGGGCGACCGTCTGATTTTTTCCTCCGCCTTGCTCGCCGTGCTGCAGCGGGAAAACATCCACCCGGAGGAACTTACGATCGAGCCCGGGATCTCCATCCAATCGCCCCGCACCGGGCATGTTTGGGAGATCGATGTCTTCGGCCGTTGCCATCTGGATGACATCCCCGTCGCCAAGCCCGACATGCAAGCGCCGCAGCTCATCCGTCCTGAACCGGAACATCTCGCACTGCTGCAACAACATCAGCCACCCGTGCATTTGTTGCGTCAGGAACAGAACGCCGGATCCGCCGCACCCACGCAGCAACTGCTGGAATCCCTCTACGCGACACCGCGCTTGTTGCACCGGGTGTCCTGGCAGCGTCTGTCACTGATGGCAGAGTGCTCCATCATCAGCCTGCTGGCGTTTCAGGCGGTGGTGGTGGCGGGCTTTGCAAGGCGCAAAAGGTTAGCGGCCGCCGTGGTGGTAGCCGTGCTGTGGTTCGTGGCCCTGTGCGCGGGGCATACCTGGCTGCCGCTGAGCCCGGCACTCCTGGCCTTCGTCATCGCCTATCGACTGGCCCCTCGCAGTGCGGCTGTCGCGGCATCTGTCCCTGCGCCAGCAACGGTGGCAGAACCGGCTCAGGAGGTTACGGCGGTGGCAACTGAACCAGTAGCGACTGCCGCAGCCGCCCGGGCCGTCACGGCGGTGGCGCCAGCTCCCGCGCCACCCAAGCCCAAGCCGTCGGCTCCCGCCCAAAAATCCGCGCGCAAGCATGCCAAGAAATCGCCTCGCGGGAAAAAGAAGGCCTGACGATGTGCTGCGACCGGATGACGAGCGTGAAGATCCCCATGCATCGACGTTGACCTCGCCGCCAATCTGTGATTCTTCCCCTGTGGAAAAAAAATGCCCGCCCCTTCATCCATCGCTGCTCCGGAAAAGGAAGTGCGTTTCACACGTTCGGCCCAAGGCCGCGTGTGGATCATTCTTGCCGCGTTGCTATTGAGCCTGGCCATCGGTGTGGTGGTGCTGGCCACGCAGGGCACGGAGTTTGAGCCGCCTCGTTTGCAAGGCTACCTGTGGTGCGCCGTCTTTCCGCTGATGGCCGCGTGGTTCACCTTCCGCCTCGCGCTGCGTTGCGTCCGCCACGCCTATCTGATTTTCACTCCGCTGGGCCTGGAAATTTTCCCGCTCATACGCCCGGAAACCTCGATGCAACTGTTGCTGTGGTCGGACATCCACTCGCTGGAATACGATGGCCCCCGTGCCCGTTTGTTGATCCACTACACGGCGGAAAAATCGGCTGGCGTGATCGTTTCGCTTACGCCTATAGTGCCCGCCCAACGCGATTTGTTGCGCGTGCTGGTGGAGTCCCACGCCCGCCGCCACCGCGAACCGGTCCCCACCTCATCCTGATCATGCGCCCACCTTCCCTGCAAATTCTCTCGGTTGAATCCACGTTCGGTAACAACGGCTGGCATTGCGAGCTGATCGAGGGCCGCGATGTCATCCGCGCTTCCTTTTCCGCCCATCACACCCGCATCCAGTTGCATGCGCAGTCCTACACACCCATCAATGCCCTCTCGGTGGTGGGAGAAACCCCATTGCCGATCAGCGAGGAACACGTTCCTTATCTGCTGGAGCTGCTGTGCCGGGCTAACAAATTCCTCAACCTCGGGTCCTTCGAATATGACCTCGACCGCCAGTTCCTCGTCTTCCGCATCACCAACATTTTCGAAAAAGAACGCTACGATTCTGACATCGTGACCTCCATGGTTCACTGCGCCATCGCCGAGCTGGACCGCATCATGCCCTATGCCGTCACGGTGCAGCGGACTCCGGAAGACCTGCTCTATGACCTCGATCTCGCCCGCCTGTTGCAACGCGAGGATCTCATCCCCCCCGTCCCCGGCGACGAGGATGATCTGCCGTGATGCGTTTCTGAGCCGATGCTCAGGGAAAAATCTGGTCGATGGGTGTGAGCCGGAGTAGGGTCCTCCTCATGAGAAGGAATCAGCTCAAGGCGATCTTCAAGCGGCTGCCGTGGCTGGCTGCTGGTCTCTCATGTGCCACTGTCTGGTCGTCGTGCGGCTTGTTTTTGGGGAAAGATTGCGTTGAGTATCCCGAAGCGCGTTCGTTGCATGGTGCGGCATCCCGCGGGGATCTGGTGATGGTGCGCAGCTTCGTCGAGGCAGGTGCGGATGTGAACGAGGATGGCAGATTGGGCGATAGACCCCTTCATCAAGCGGCCAAAGCGGGGCACTGGCCTGTGGTGGACTATCTGATCAGCAAGGGGGCGGAGGTAGGGATCAAGGATTGGATAGGCAGCACGCCCTTGCATGAAGCCGCCGAGCAAGGGCAATTCATGGCAGTGCGGAGTTTGGTGAAACACGGTGCCGGAGTCAATGTGGCGACCAATCTCCAGAGCACCCCTTTGCATCTGGCAGCCGAGAAAGGTCATGGGGATGTTGTCGATTTTTTGTTAGAACATGGCGCGCAGCGCAGTGCCCGCGATAGCGATGGGAACCGGCCTGTCGATCTGGCCATCCGCGCGGACCATGCGGAGGTTGTGAAAACACTGCTGGGTCATGGCAGGTTGTTGCGCGGTCGGACATCGGACATCCGTCGATTCATGACGGATGCGGCGGGTGCCGGCAGCGCGGCAACGATGCGATTTCTGCTGGATCATGGTGCCGATGCGCATCAGCGCACCCCCTTCCGCGACCCCTACGGCGGGCAGGGGCCGCCGCGATCCGAAGGGAATGAAACCATGCTCCATTTGGCCTGCCATAATGGCAACATGGATGCGATACAGATCCTCCTGCGGCAGGGAGTCTCGGCCCACGCCCGTGATGCCCAGGGCAGGACTCCTCTGATCGACCTGGCTGGGAGCGGTGGCAGGGAGGCTGCTGAATTGTTGTTGTTACGTGGCGCGGATCCGCTGGCGAAAAGTAAGGACGGCATCTCCGCCTTGCATCAGGGTGCCATGGCGAACAACCGGGAATTGGCTGTGTTGTTGCTCGACCGAGGAGTGCCTCCAGACCTCCGTGATCAATCGGGTCACACTCCCCTGCACCTGGCTTGCGGAAAAGGTTATTACGATTTTTGTATGTTGCTGATCGAGCGGGGAGCTGATGTGAATGCAAGGACCACATTCGGCGAGACACCGCTCTTGGTCGCGGCCAAGTATTACAACTTTCATGAGTTGGTGGATTTGCTGTTGCGAAACAATGCGGACGTTCACGCGAGATCAAACGATGGCAGCACCGTTCTGCATGCGGTGTATTCAAAGGAAAAAACACCGATGTTCCAAAAATTGATGCGCAAAGGCGCGGACGTGAATGCTGTCAATCGCTGGGGGAAAACGCTGTTGCACTGCGCGGCGACGTGTAATGATGACGACCCGAAAGCGATCAAGTTGTTGCTTGATGCCGGGGCCGATCCCCGTGCGAAGGATGCTTACGGTGAGACGCCCCTCCATCTTGCCGCAGGTGTCAGCAACCTGCGCGTGGTAAAAGCTCTCTGCGCCGGTGGTGCGGATGTTAACGCCAGAAATCATGACGGGCAGACAACCTGGGGTTCTTCTGTTAGGTGGCGTCGCGATGAGGCTTCCATGAAAGTGCATGATTTCCTTCTTGCGAAATCATCCGCCGCAGCTGGCAGGAGATGAGGGATGGCTTCTCGATGTGTGCCCTCGTTCAATGCGCGGCGAGCCAGTTGGGGCCGGTACCGGATTCGACGAGGATGGGGACCTGGTGCGGCAGCGGCAGGGCGTTTTGCATGATGGCGAGGATTTGCGGCACGAGGGTTTCCTGTTCATCGAGGTGGAGGTCGAAGACGAGTTCATCGTGCACTTGCAACAGCAGGCGGCTGCGGAAGTTTTTCTCTAACAGATCGGAAATGCGGATCATGGCGAGTTTGATCATGTCTGCCGCGGTGCCTTGGATGGGGGTGTTGATGGCGGCGCGCTCGGCATTGCCGCGGATGTTCTGGTTAGAGGAGTGGATGTCCGGCAGGTAGCGGCGGCGGCCGCTGAGGGTCTCGATGTAGCCTTGCTCGCGGGTGCGGGCGATGGTGGCATCCATGAAGGCCTTGATGCCGGGGTATTCTTCGAAGTAGGTGTCGATGAGCTTCGCGGCATCGGCGCGCGGGATGCCGAGCCGCTGGCTGAGGCCGAAGGCGGAGATGCCGTAGATGATGCCGAAGTTGACCATCTTCGCGTGGCTGCGCATGTCGCGGGTGACTTCTTCTAACGAAACGGCATAGACCTTGGCGGCGGTGGCGGTGTGGACATCGAGGTTTTGCGCGAAGGCGGCGATCATGCCGGGATCGCCGGAGAGGGCGGCCATGATGCGCAGCTCGATCTGCGAGTAGTCGCAACTGAGCAGGGTGCAGCCGGGAGCGGGGATGAAGGCCTTGCGGATTTTTTTGCCGAGCGGGGAGCGCACGGGGATGTTCTGTATGTTCGGATCGGTGGAGGCGAGGCGACCGGTGGCGGCGACGAGTTGGTGGAAGGTGGTGTGGATGCGGCCGGTCTTGGGCTGGATGTGAGCGGGCAGGGCATCGACGTAGGTGGACTTGAGTTTGCTGGCCTCGCGGTATTCGAGGATATCGGCGATGATGGGGTGCGCGCCTTCTAACGAAAGCAGGGTGGTTTCATCGGTCTTGAACTGGCCGGTGGTGGTTTTTTTGGCTTTTTCCGCGAGTTGGAGTCGGGTGAAGAGGATTTCGCCGAGCTGTTTGGGTGAGTTGATGTTGAATGTGCCGCCGGCGTGTTGATGGATGCGCTGGGTGAGTTCATCGATGGTAAGTTGCAGCTCCGCGCCGATTTCACGCAGGGCGGCGGTATCGAGGGCGATGCCGTTTTGCTCCATGCGGGTGAGCACGGGCAGGAGGGGGGACTCGATGGTGGCGAACACGGTTTGCTGGCCGGAGGTGGCGAGTTCCTCGCGCAGGTGGCGGGCGAGCTGCCAGGTGACATCAGCATCCTCGGCGGCGTATTCGGCGAGGATTTCCACGGGGATGTGGGCGATGGAGAGGTCCTTTTTGTTCGCGGGCTGGCTGGCGGCGAAGGCGAAAAGGTCATCGCTGGCAGCGGGCGCGGCGTTGGATTGGGCGATGTCGGTGAACTTGATGGGGGTGTAGTGGAGGTAGGCTTCCGCGAGGCGGTCCATGCCGTGGCGTTGGTCCGGGTGGAGCAGGCTGTGGGCGAGCATGGTATCGAAAAACGGCCCGGAGCACGGGATGTTTTGTTGCTGGAGGATGGCGAGGTCGTACTTGAGATTGTGGCCGATTTTTTCGCTGGAGTTGGCGAAAATTTCCCGCAGGGCTGGCGGGAGCGGCTGGCCGGGGGTGAGCGGCAGGTACCAGGCCTCGTGGTCCTGCCAGCAGAAGGCGATGCCTAACAGATCGGCGGCAAAGGGATCGAGCGAGGTAGTCTCGGTATCGAAACAAAAGGCACTCTGCGCGGCGAGGGCGCTGAAGAGGGCAGCTTGTGTTTCGGGGGAATCGGCGAGGTGATAGGTGTGGCCCACCTCGCGGATGGTGCGCAGGGTGGAGGTGGTGGTGGATGTTTCCGTTAGGTTTTCCGGGGCTGCGGTGGAGCTGGCGGAATCGGGGAACAGTCGCTTGGTGAGGGTGCGGAACTCGAACTCGGCGAAGAGGGCCTTGATGTCGGCCTCGTGGTAGGTGGAGAGCTTCAGGTCATCCCAGGAGGAGGCGATGGGGACATCGATCTGGATGGTGGCGAGATCTTTCGAGAGCAGGGCTTGGTCGGCGTAGGCGATGAGATTCTCGCCGAGTTTGCCTTTGACCTGGCTGGCGTGGGCTAACAGATTCTCCATGGAATCCCACTCGCGGATGAGTTTTTTGGCGGTTTTTTCGCCGACGCCGGGCACGCCGGGGATGTTATCGGCGGCATCGCCCCACAGGCCAAGGATGTCGATGACCTGGGCGGGGCGGGAAATTTCCCATTGGCTGAGAATGGTGGCCACGTCGAGGATCTCGTGATCGGTGCCTTTGCGGCCGGGCCGCCAGATGGAACTGGTGGCGCTGACGAGTTGGGAGAAGTCCTTATCGGGGGTGACCATGTAGGTGTGGAAGTCGCCGGTGGCATCGGCGCGATGGGCGAGGGTGCCGATGATGTCATCGGCCTCGTAGCCATCGAGTTCGAGCACGGGGATTTGGAAGGCCTGGCAAAGGCGTTTCACGTGAGGGATGGCGGCGAGCAACTCCTCGGGGGTGGCATCGCGCTGGGCCTTGTAGGCGGGGAACTTGATGTGTCGGGCGGTGGGCGCGTGGGTATCGAACGCGACGCCGAGGTGGGTGGGGTTTTCCTTTTCGATGATGGTCAGCAACGTGTTGGTAAAGCCGTAGAGGGCGGAGGTGTTGATGCCTTTGGAATTGCGGATGGGATTGGTGATGAAGGCGAAGTGGGCGCGGTAGATCAGAGCCATGCCGTCGAGAAGAAACAAGCGCATGGCGGGATGATGGCGGAGAATGGGCTGAGGGGGAAGTGTGAAGTGCGCGGGGGGAATTGACGATTGTTGATTTTGGAATGTTGATTTCGGATTTTGGGGTAAAAAAATCCCGCCTGGAGGGGATGTGCTCCAGGCGGGCATGGGGTGCCGTGAGTTACGAAAAGCTCTACTTATGGCTGGGCGGGAATGTAGAGTTCGGAGTCCACGGCGAGGAGGGTCTGCGGGCTGAAGCTCCAGCCGTTGAGAGAGTTGATCTTTTCCGGGGTGGTGTTGTATTCCTTGGCCACTTCGGCCAGGGTCAGCTCACGAGTGGTTTTGATCAGACGGTAGGCTGAGGGTGCTGCCACTTCCTTGGTTTGATTTTTCACCGGTTGCGTTGAGGTGTCCGCGAGTGCCGGGGCTGGCTGCGGCGTGAGTTCCTTTTCAGGAGCGGGCGTGGGTGCGGGAGTGGTAGCCGCCATTTCCGGAGCGGGCTCCGGTGCTGGCTCGGGCGCAGGAGTCACGACCGATTTTTGCGCCACCGGCGCAGGTGCGGGAGGCGCAGTGCGCGCAATATCGGCCACCGGTGTGCGTGAGGTCGATGACGATCCGGGTAGATTGATTTTTTGACCAATCGCCATTTTGTTAGGGTTGAGGTTGGGATTGGCAGCTTGCAGAGCAGCCACGCTGGTGCCTTGCAGGCGGGCGATTTTGCTGAGGCTGTCACCGGATTTCACTTCGTAGGTCCCAGCGACGGACGGGCGGGATGAAGTGTTGGTATTTTTCGCGACGGGAGTGGCTGCTGCTGCAGTGGCACCGTTGCGGGACGGGATGGTGAGCTTCTGGCCAACGCGCAGGGATTGAGCATGCACGCCAGGATTGGCTTGTTGCAACTGGTTGAGCGTGACGCCGTAATTGAGGGCGATGCGATAAAGGTTGTCACCCGATTTCACGGTGTGAGTGGCCGCGCTAGCATGCGATGCTGCGGCAATAGTCAGGAGACCGAAGAGTAGGGTGCGAATCTTCATAAACGGCATAGTAACAATAACCGGCACAGGATCAAGAAAAAAATTTAACTTTGCTTGATATTTTTGAAAAGATTTGCTTTCGAATCACCTGCTACAATTGATTATCTTTTTGATAGCATGGTTGACGTGAAGACGAAGCGGATGAAAGGCCTTATTTTGCAGGCGTTTTGCCAAGTACAGAGACCATGTAAAGCCGCAGGATTTCGGGTTTTTACCATCCACGGCTCCAATCAAGGTGTTAGCCCTCGAGTGAGCGGGTTTGGTCTGGATCAATGACAAGTGAGCACGTGATTTTCTCAAGAGGCATCTGCGGTTTTTTCCGGGTCAGCATGGGTGGAAAGCATAGCTCAGCACTCGCTGCGACCCTCCTGTGAAGTCAAAGTGCGTTCGGCACCGTGGTTCCTAAGCATGATGTTGCCTACCCTTAAAACGCCATCACCCCAATCCAGACAAACTGGATTGGGGTGATGGCGGACAGAGAGGGATTCGAACCCTCGTTACCTTTAACAGTAAACACGCTTTCCAAGCGTGCGCGATCGACCACTCTGCCATCTGTCCTGATACCGTTGTGGGGGGCGCAGTAAGGAGAATTTTTTGATGTTTGGCAATGCATTTTTTCCGATTTTTTCGGAATGATGTTTTCACCACGATGACGCCTGTTCACTGGGTCATGTTGTCGGTGGGTGTGTCAACTTGGCGCGACATATTGTCCCGTTTCCGCTGCGCGTCAATAGGACCTGTGGGTAAAAAGATTGGAAAATCAAGGGCTGCGGCTGATCCGGCGGTTCTGGCACGCTGCCTGCCATAGGGATTGTGTTCAAACGACCCGAATGGGCCACACCAACAACCACTTACCCCACAAACACTATGTCTAAAATACTTGGAATCGACCTCGGCACTACCAACTCGTGCATGTCTGTCATGGAAGGCGGCGAACCCGTCG
>ERZ1066127.352-NODE-352-length-26461-cov-12.532644_pt1 | contig 26461 bp, 21 predicted proteins | sample MGYA00382774_ERZ1066127 | MGnify/ENA primary metagenome ERZ1066127 (study PRJEB33369, sample SAMEA5778357) | biofilm metagenome | biome: Industrial cooling water; feature: Water cooling tower basin; material: Biofilm | place: United Arab Emirates | collected... | reverse complement strand
CCCAATTCGCGTAAAACCAAATACACAATGGCGCCCAGCAAACAGGCACTGGCGTAAATTTCTTTGCGGAAAAGCACGGGGGTTTCGTTGGTAAGCGTGTCGCGGATCACGCCACCCATAACGGCGCTGAACATGCCCATGATGGCAGCAATTTCGGGCTTTACACCCAGCGAAAGGGCCTTTTCGGTACCGAGTAAGGTAAACAGGCTAAGTCCCAAGGTGTCGAACAAAAACAAGGTGCGTCGGAAGCGGATGAGCCATTTCCAGCCGAAATAACTGACAGCCACCCCAGCCAAAATGGCGTACAGCAGGTTCACATTGCTTACCCAAGCCAGCGGGTAGCTACCCAACAGCACATCGCGCAAAGAACCGCCGCCTATGGCCGTGATAAAGCCTGTAAATCCTGCGCCAAACCAGTCGTGCTCCTTGTCTTTGATGGCCAAAGCACCCGAAATGGCGAAGAAGAAGGTGCCGGCGAGTTCGAAGTAGGAGAGGAGCGACATATTTGGGTGCAAATTACGGGATTGGTTCTAAACCCGCACGGGTGGGCAAGGACAATCACTTTGGTAGAGTTAAAAGTGAAGAGCTAAAAGTTGATTTTTGAGCTTTGGATGAACGATGAACCTTGGGTTAAGCGAGAAGCAAGAGAAATGGGCGAGCAAAATTTATCAAGGTAAGGAATATTAAAAAAACAGAGAGGGTATACAAACGAGGTGTGATTGGCAGCGTAAAAAGTTAAATTTTGGTTATTTGGATGGCCAATGATTTTAGGGTTGAGCGGGAAGCTGGGCAGTGGAGGTGCTGAAAAGAGACGAGCAGCAGGCGCAAACGCCTTGCATGCTGTGAAATGGGCTTCATGTGCAGCTTGGCAAGACATGCCTGCAATACTTACCGATAGCTAAGACAAGCTGCAAGCGTTTGTGCGTGCTATTATGACTGCTTGTTTGGTAACAAGCTGTTGGTAAATAGCGCCGCAGCATCGAAGCGGGTGCTTTCGAGGCCTTCGGCCAGGAGCCAGTTCAAATAAGCGTCAACCCTTTCTTTTTCCATATAGCCCCAGCCTTGGGCATGCAGGTAATGGGGCGATGTGGCTTGCTGTGCGGCCGTGAGCATGGCTAGGTCTTGGTCGGCTTCTGGTACCAAGGGCAACAATAAACCCGCCATTTCTTGGGGCTGACTGGCCGCCCAGGCAAATCCGCGTGCCGATGCGCTTAAAAAGGCTGCGAGCTCTTCTTTGTGTGTGCTTGCTGTGGCTTCGGTAGTGGCCAACACCGGTGAATAACCGTAGGGAATGCCATGATCGGCCATGCGGAAATGCCGCAACGCAATGCCTGCCAGATGGGCTTGAACGCCTTCCCAATTGTCGAAAATCCAGGTGGCATCGGCCTCCCCGTTCAGCAGGGTGTTCCAAATGCCCAAGCGGTTGGGGTACTGCAGCACCAAATGGCCCTGACCGCCATCGTTGCGCACCAAGCAAGCTACCTGGGCATCTTCGTAGCGGGCTTTGTACGAAGCATAGGTTTTGCCGTCGAGCTGGGCCGGTCACTCGATGCCACTGTCGGCTTTCACCACAATGCTACTGAGGTCGGTTTGCAACACTGCCGCCAGGGCTAGCAAGGGCAAAGGCTCGCTTTTGGTGCGGTAGCTCAGCAGGCTTTCGAACGGACAAAGTGCCAGATCGGCCAGGCCAAGCTCTACCTTTTTGGCCGGACTGTGTAGGTAATTATCGGTGCTGGGATGTTGCATCTCTACTTGAATGCCGGCTTCCTGAAACCAGCCAAAATGCTATGCAGCGAAAAAGCCGCTGTGGTTCACGTTGGGCGTCCAATCGAGGGCAAGGCGGAGTGTTGACATGTGCTTTTTTGTGCCCAACAGCAAATGGGAGTTTTGGTTTGAAAAAGCAAAAAGTGTGTCGGGATATTTCTGGCATTTTCAGCGCGCCAGGCGTTTAGTCCCGCTCGCATGGATGCGTAATGCGAGCGGGCTATCTTACTTGCTGCTGCCCAGGCTTCGGGTAATGCCGAATTGGAAGCCAGGCATGTAGGTCCAGTCGCGCATCGGAATGCTAGCCGGATTGGCCCTTTGCACCAACATTTCGGCCCTGATCAGCCATTGGGGGTCGATTTGGTATTCTGCACCCAAGGTAATGCGGTTGGCAACATCTACCCTTAGGTTGCTTGAACTGGCGTTCAGTTCAGAAAGCAAGGTAATGTTTGGCCCGAATTGGCTGTTTTGCTGACGTTGTTGGTTCAAACTCAGAGTGGCCACATTGATGCTGCTGGTAAAGCGCAACTTGGTGCCAGAGGTATGGTAACGCAGGTCGAGGGGTACTTGGAAGGTGTTGAAGCGGGTGTGATACTGCATGTAATTTCCCATCGGCTGACTATACCATTGGGTGAAATTGGCATGGCGCAACAGCAGGCCGCTTTCGAACGCAAAGTGGCGATTAAACTTGTAGCCATAAAGCAATTGCAGTTGAATGCCCATGGGGGTGGGGGTATTTCGGAGGGCCCCATCGCGGAAAAAGTACTGCCGGCCGTGGAAGCCTTGCATCAAACCCACATAATGTTTCGATGGACTTGGGGCGTTTTCGTTGCTTTGTTGCGCCTGGCCTTGCAAACAAAGCAAAAGGCTCAGCATCAAGAGCGTTGATTTCATGGTGCTTTTTGGGTTTTGGGGTTAAAAGGTGATGGAATTGGGTTTTGTAACGGCTTTATTGTCTGTTAAATTACCTGTTGATATTTTTCATTAAGCCAATGCGTAGGTTGGGGGTATAAGAGATACGGTCATTGCTAAAACCAAAGCCCAAACCCGTGTCTGCTCTAATCATCCAAGTGGGAGCAATTTGATATTCACAACCAACGTCGAAACCCATACCTAATCCAAAAGCAAATTGCGGGTTATTTCTTTTGACGCTTTCAACAGGCCCAGCCACACCTTCGCGTGTGAGCGTGTTTGATCTCGCTAAGGCCATGCCTATGCCTAAAATTGTAGCACTTGAGGTGAAACGCCATTGTTCACCTTTGCTGCGATACCGAATGGCCAGGGGAACCATTAGCACGCGGGTTGATAGCAAGGTTGTGCGAAAAAACGTACCGAATGCGTTGGTTGAGTTAGCATAAGACCTGTCGCTTGTGAAGTAGTACGACAGTCCCGTTTCAAAATAAAAGCGCTTTTTCAAGCGTTGACCGTAAACAAAGTGGGTGATACTCATCAAGGGTTCAGCCCAATAGGTGAGTTCACCATTGGCTAAGGTCCATTCATTTCCACGGTATTCATGTTGAACCCCAAAATAGCGTTTGCCCAATACGTTGGTCGAGCTGTTCTTTTCTTGCGCCATACATGCAACACTGCCGAAGAGGAAAAGGGAAAGAAGGAGGAATTTCATAGAACAGGTTTTGAATGTATCAAACATAGGATGATGTTGTTATTTTTTCAACATATATGTAAAAAATAATATATGTTAATGTTAGCTGAATGGTCAGGGCCTGCACGTGTAAAGGCAGTGCTAGCTAAGCGTTTGCGTTCTCTTTTTTGCGAATGAAGCTGTTGGAATTATTTGGTTGTTCTTTTGGTGGATTGTCCTTTTTTTTTCAACTTTCAGCTTCAATTTTGCCAGTATGCGCTTGTCTTGGGGTTTGGTTGTCATTTTCGCGTTGTCGGCCTTTGCTGTAGGTTGTAGGAAGACCACCGAGCGCGTGGTGCCCAACAACCAAGCGCCTTGGTACGATGGGGTACCCACGGTTTTGGTGGAGAATTATGTGAACCGCTTGTTCATCGATTTGCTGGGGCGCGAACCCATTGACAGCGAAATGGACGAGCATGTAGCCTTTTTGCGGGCCGGCAACCTCAGCCTCGATGCACGTGCCGCCCTCATCACCCGCATTCAAACCGATACGTTGCCGGTAGCTGGCGATTCTTCGTATGCCTCGGTATACTACAAAAGGCTGTACGAACAAATGAAGGTGCGCCTGCTCGAAGGGGTAAGCGATGCCAGCCTCAATCAGGAAATTGGCATTTTGCGGCAAGGAGCCGTGGTAGATTCGCTCAATGGCGACAGCACGGCCATGCGCGAAAAGCAGGCCCTCATGCGCAAGTTCGAGTTGGTGTTGCAAAGCCAATGGGACTACCGCTATGGCTTGCAAAACCTCGACACGGTATGTGCGCGCATGGTTGACAATCCGGTTTACGATTTCATCAACATGAATTCGTTTAATTTCATCAATGCCACCTTCGATAACCTGTACTTCCGCTTTCCCACCCAAAGCGAGTTTGAGCGGGCCTACGAAATGGTAGATGCTTCGGAACAGGCTTCTTTGTTCGGACAAACGGGCAGCAACAAAGACGACTACATCCGCATTGTTGTGGCCCAGCGCGAATTTTGGCAGGGACTGGTCATTTGGGCTTACAAAACCATGCTGGCCCGCGATCCGGCAAGCGCTGAAGTGTATCAGGCCATGCAGCAATTGCAACAGAACCGGAATTTTCACCTCACCTTACGCAACATCTTAGTCACCGATGAATACGCCAATTTCCGCTAAATCAGTCGTTTTACTGCTGCTGGCAGTGCTGCTGTTGGGCAGCTGCCGGCGCGACGAATACCTCATTTACGAGGTCAATCCCGTACCGGTGGAAGGGGTGAATTATGGCAAAAACAAGCAAAAAACCACTGAGCAGTACATCGCCATTTTGCATGCCAACTTGTTTCAGCGGGCACTTTCGGCCAATCAACAAGTAGAAATCAGCAACCTCATTGAGTCGATTGGCGACAAACAAGTGGCCTTTGAAATGGTGGTGAGCAATTTTATGAACCGGCCCGATGTGATCATTCCCAGCATGCAAGACATGCGTGCCGATGTGGATGCTTTCATTACCGACACCTACCGGCGTTTTCTTATTCGCCTGCCCACCGAAGCCGAAAAGGCCTGGTTTCGCAATTTCATTGAAACCAACACCTTTGTTACGCCTGAGATTGTGTATTTGAGCTTTGCTTTGTGTGATGAGTACCAGTATTATTAAAAACACGGAGTACACGGAGGGCACAGAGGTTGTGTTCACTGAAGCCCTCGATTGTTGGTTCGTTTTCCGAGCTATAGGGCAGGGCTGGACCTTTCGGCTATCCAATCCCTTTGTTCTCTCCGTGTGCTCCGTGCCCTCTGTGTTTAACTTGCAGTCATGAAAAGAAGATCATTCATCAAAAAATTAGGCATTAGCACGGCGGGGGCCATGGTGCTGCCGTACATTTTGCCAACCGGCAGGTTGTTTGCCGCTACGGGCAGTCAGTTGGCGCAGCACGTGGTTTACGTGATGTTTGCCGGCGGGGTGCGACAACAGGAGTCGGTTTTGCAGCGCTACGTGAGCGATGCGCAGAACTTTCCGGTAGAGGGCAACATCATGCTCAACATGCTGAACGGGGCGCAGCCCATCACCAAGCGGGTGTATGGTACCGATCCGGCGGGTGAACCAAGGGGCAGTGCGCCTATTCCGCAAATCTTGAGCAATACCCTGCAAAGCCAGGGCACGCTTTTTCCCGAGGTGCGGGCCACAACGGCTGGGCACTTTTCGGGCCTCAATACCCTGCTCACGGGTAATACGGGGGTAACCCAAGGCTTGCGCCAAAAGCCGGTATTCCCCACCATTTTTGAATATTTGCGCCGTCACACCAATACGCCCGCCAGCAAGGTGTGGTTCATTGGCAACCGCATTGGCAACAGCATTCCACTGCTCAACTACAGCGAACATCCGCAATATGGCATGCAATACGGAGCCAACTTTTTGGCGCCCAACGTTACCTTTTCGCAAGCTGGATTTACCCACCTGAGCAATGCCAAAGTGTATCACCCCGAAGAGGAATTGGCACCCATGCTGCAGATGAAGTACTTCCTCGACAATTCGTACAACAGCAATGGCGGCATTGCGCTGCCCGAAATAGGCAATACCGAACAGGAAAAACAAGAAATCCGCGAGTTCATCAGGCAGATGTATGTGAAACAGTCGACCGGACAAGTAATCATGCCGCCCATTGCCGACAATGGCGACTTGCGCAACGTGGGTTATGCTTGCGAAGTGATGAAGCGGTTTAAACCCACCCTCACCGTCATCAACATGGACTCAGTAGATGGCTGCCACTCCAATTTTACCGGTTATTTGCGTTCACTGCACCGGGCCGACCATGCCGTGGGCTTTTTGTGGAACTACATCCAAACCCAAATACCCGAAATGGCCAACAACACCATCATTTTGGTGTCGCCCGAACACGGACGCAATCTCAATCCCAACCCCATTCAAGACGAAAACGATTGGTTTGCCTACGACCACAGCGACCAAAACTCGTTGCGGGTGTTCAGCATGATGGCTGGTCCGAATGTGCCGGCCAATTTGAGCGTGGGTTCGGCCACCAATCCCAAAGGCTTACTTACCGACAATGTACTTACCATTGCCGAAATCTTGGGCTTCAAGGCCGATGTGCAGAACAGCGGACTCATTGCCGGAGCTTCACAAAGTTTATTCGACCGCATATGAAACAGCTTTGTTGGATGTTGGGCCTTTTGGTGGTATTGGCTGCTTGCAAAAAAAGCAGCAGTCCGGCCAACCCTTTCGACGACCCCAAAAACAAGCCGCCGCTCACCAATAACAACGATACGCTGTTGCCGCTCGACAATTTTGCAGGCTTGCACCAACGCATCTTCAAGCCTACCTGCAGCAATTCGGGTTGCCACGATGGCACATTTGAGCCCGATTTCCGCACCATCGAAAGTTCCTATGCTACCATGGTGAACCAGCCCATCATCAAAAACAATCCGGCAGGGGCGTTTCAGCTTCGGGTGGTACCGGGCAATGCCAATGCTTCGGTTTTGCACGAAAGGGTGGTGCGCGACATCGATGGCATTTCGGGCATCATGCCGCTATCGGTTGATCCGAACAGCGATTGGCCAGCCAAAAAAACCGAATACATCGCAGCCATTGTTGCATGGATCAATGCTGGTGCACGCGATATGTTTGGCAATCCCCCTACCAACGGTCCAGCCAATCCGCGCATTTCGGGCTGGCAGCGACATGGCCGGCAGTTGCTTTTGCAATTCATGGGTGGTGTACCCGAAGTGGTGTTTTTGGTGAACAAAGCAACCCATCAAAAGAACGAGCTAAATGTGCAGCCCTTGACCGAAACCATTCCCGGAAAGAATGTTTTCGGCGAAAAGTTGCCATTCACCCATGTGGTAAGCCTGCCTGATGCAGCAGTGGGTAGCTATCGTTTGTGCGATACCAAAGGAGAGTCACCAGCCTTGTTCAACCTCCAAAACGCCTTCGATGTTGAATTGCGCTAAAATGTGGCTGCTGGCCTTGACTGTGCTGGTTTCGAGTGCGGCTTGCAAGAAGACGGCCATTCGCGAGCTCGACAAGGCGCCGGTAATCCGCATCAACCAAGTGGCACCTACCAGCATTGTAGCTTTCACGGGTAGGGTAGAAGTAGAGCTGCAATACGAGGATGGGGATGGCGATCAAGGCAGTTTGCACCCCGACAGCCTAATGCTCGAAGTGCGCGACGACCGCTTAACGGCCCCCGACTATTATTTTGTGCCGCCTTTGAGTCCCGAAAACAGCAATGTGCCCATCCGTGGAACCATCCGCTTCAGGCTCAATGGCACTTTTTTGTTTGGAAACGGTGCAACCGAAGCTACCATTTACAGCATTCGGCTGCGCGATCGGTCGGGACAATGGAGCAATACCGTCAACACACCACAAATATTGATTAACCGCAACTGATGCGTTTTTGGGTTTGGTTTACGTTTTTTCTGCTGCTTGGTGCGCTGGCTGCGGCTCAGCCTACTTACACCATGGCCAACCAAACCGTGACCGATTGCCGTGCTTTTTTGGATGATTCGGGAGCTAACCCCATTGCAGCTGGCAATTACAACAACAATGAAAACTTTACTTTCGTTATCAGCAACCCACAGGCCACCCAAATCATCCTTACGTTTCAGAGCTTCTGTACCGAATTGTTGCTTGACCGCTTGCGCGTTTTCGACGGCCCCGATACCAATGGCATTTTGTTAGGTACTTTTTCGGGTACCATTACTGCCTTTCCGCCTTTGGTTGCCACCAGTGGGTACATGACCATTCATTTTCGATCGGATCAGAACGTTACCTGTACGGGTTGGAATGCCTATTGGTACAGCATTGTGCCGCCGCCTATTCCCCCTTCGATGGATTCGGTGGAGGCCAGTTGCCAAACCAGCTTCATTGATGTAACCCTCGACAGTACGGTGCATTGCGATTCGGTGATGGCATCGGCTTTTGTACTTACAGGAACACCCGCACGCACCATTGTGAATGCCCAAGCACTCAATTGTGTGAACGACAGCACACGCAGGGTAAGGCTTACCGTGAATACGCCTTTCACCGAGTGTGCCACCTATGGCTTGAGCTGGAACCTGAACCTGCTCGACATTTGCGACAGCCTTTACACCTTTCTACTCAACAGTACTTTCAACATCAACGATTGCCCGCTTTCGGCTACCCTCACCGCAGCCGACGATTCGCTCTGCATAGGCGAATGTACCTTGCTCACAGCAGCTGGCATTGGAGGTGATTGCAATTATACTTACCAATGGAGCCATGGTTTGCCGCCAACCGCTGGTCCACACTTAGTTTGTCCACCACCGGGTACCACCACCTATACGGTCATTGTAAACGATGGCAACAACAACGGGCCCGATACGGTAACGGTGACCATTTTGGTGACCACACCGCCCGAAGCTGGGCCCGATACCCTGGTTTGTTTGCAGTCGGCACCTTTTTCACTGGCTGGTAGGGTGAGCCCTCCTGGTGGGGTGTTTTTTGGGCCAGGCATTACCGCAGCAGCTGCGGGTACTTTTAATCCGGCTGCGGCAGGCGCCACCAATGTGCGGGTATTTTACAGCGTGAATGGTTGTGCCGATTCGCTCACCATCACGGTGGTAGATGTTAATCCGGGTCCAGCGCAAGGCAGTTGTCCGGGTGGACCAGCATTTGCCATGACCGGTTTTTCACCTCCTGGCGGTACTTGGTCGGGACCCAACATCACCCCAGGCGGTTTGTACACACCGCCAGCTGTTCCGGGTATCGATACCGTATTCTACAACTTTGCTGGTTGCAGTAGGCCCAAAATCATCTATGTCGACAGCATTGTGATGAACAAAATCGACACCATTTGCCAAAGTGATCCGCCTTACACCCTTACTTTTCAGCCATTGGGCGGCATATGGAGTGGGGTTGCCCTCACCGATCCGTTGCTCGGTATCATCGATCCGCAGCTCACCACGGCAGGCGATCACCTTTTGGTATACAACCTCAATGGCTGTATCGATACGCTGCGGCTGCACATCAAAGCCATTGAAGCTGGCGCGGGTTTCATCACTTGTCCTTTAGGTGCACCTTTCAACCTCAGTCCGGGTGTACCGGCCGGTGGCTATTGGACGGGCACGGGCATTACCGATTCGCTGGCGGGCACTTTTAACCCGGGAGTGAACGGTACCGGCAACAGCACCATCAGCCTGTTTTACCATGTAGATGGTTGTATAGACTCTTTGGTAGTGACTTTGGTGCGCACCAACATTGTGGGCGACACGTTGCGCAGGTGCATCAGCAACGGCAATTTGGGATTGGGTGCGGCAAATACGGGTCGCACACCTGCAGGCGGCACTTGGAGTGGGCCAGGGGTGAACCCAGCAGGCAACGGTACATTTAATCCGGTAACGGCTGGGGTGGGTTTTCACCGTTTGTTTTATATAGCCAATGGTTGTGTCGATAGTGTGGTGATGGAAGTGCAACCCGTACCGCAGCTTCAAGCCGATACCTCGGTTTGCATATTGTCGGGGCCTTTTAATTTGAGTAGCAGTTACACTGGTGGTCGCTGGAGTGGTCCTGGCATTACTGATACGCTGGCAGGAACATTTAGTCCGGCCATTGCCGGATTGGGTGCCCACCGCATTTACCAACGCTTAGCCGGCCTCTGTTTCGATTCGATGTTGGTAACGGTTACCCCGCTGCCGGTAATCAGCATTACTGGACTTGATACGGCCGTTTGTTACCGTGATACGGCTTGGCAGCTTACCGCCACACCCGCGGGCGGCTTGTTGTTTGGCAACGGAGTGGTAGGCAATACCTTCAGGCCACGTTTGGCAGGCGTGGGCAGTCATCTGATTTACTACCGTGCTGGTTCGGGGCCTTGTGAACGTACCGATAGTTTCAGGGTGGTGGTGCGCGACAGCCTGCGCCTTACCCTCACCGCCAGCGCCGATACTTTGTGTGCCGGCGAACAGCTGCAGTTGATTGCTCGTTTGCAAGGCGGCTTGGCCGGCCGGGGCTTGCGTTGGGAAAATACAGGCGATACCACCGATACCTTGCTGGTAGTGCCTACAAGCTCGACATGGTTTGTGGTCACCGCCGGTGATGCTTGTTCTGATAGCCTAAGAGATTCGGTTTACATTTACGTGCATCCGCCTTTGATTTATCAAATCGAACAAACCCAAACCAATTGTTTCGACAGTTTGGGGACGGCCGAAGTGCGTTTTGCAGCCGGTTTGCCCTACCGGATTGATTGGCTCAGCGTGCCCATGGTGACGGCCCCCACTTTTCAAGCACCGCAAGGCACTTACCGTGTGCGGGTAAGCGATACGCTCACGGGTTGTTTTCGCATCGATACGCTGGTGATGCGTTCGTTTCCGGCAGTATCGGCCAACTTTTTGCCGAATCCCAACCGTACGGGCTGTTACGATTTGGCAGAAGCCGACTTGGTGTTCATCGATTTGAGCAATGGCGGGGTGAATGGCCTTTGGGATTTCGGCAATGGCATCACCGAACCATATGTGCCGGGTGTTTACCCACGCCAATTGTTCAGCGATACTGGCCGCTACGAAGTAAGCTTGCTCATTCAAAATGCTGCAGGCTGTGCTTCTCGGTTTAGTCGGGTCATTTGCATTCAGGCCAAACCCCGCATTTTGGTGCCCAATGCTTTCACGCCCAATGGCGACTTTACCAACGACAGGTTCAGGGTGGTAACAGTGGGCATTACCAGTTTGCGCATCACTGTTTTCGACCGTTGGGGGCATCCTGTTTTTGAAGGAAATGGCATCGATTTTAGCTGGAATGGCACCAAAAACGGCCAAGAATTACCCAACGGAGCTTATCCCTATGTGATTTATTATACCGATTTCACCAGCGGTGAACAGCGGGTGCAAAAAGGCGTGGTGCGGTTGATAAAGTAGGGGGCAGGATTTTTATTCGAAAGAAAATCGCTACTTTTATTAGCATAAAGCAGTGCAGCCATGGGAGCCATTAAACAAATTGAAAAAGACAAAACCGACATCATTGAATGGGTTCGGGATTTAAATGATGAGCTTGCCATTGCACATTTGAAGGCACTAAAAAATAGTTATGGCAGTGCCGATTGGTGGAATGATTTGTCGGATGAAGCAAAGGCAGCCATTGAATTGGGTTTAAGCGATATTGACGAGGGAAATGTTTTGCCTCATTCAGAAGTGCTGAAAAAATATGAGCGCTGGTTATGAATTAAGGTGGACAGTAAGAGCTATTGCCGATTTGGATGCCTTGAATTTGTATCTCTCCATGCATTTTGGCGAAAGCGATGTCTCTATTTTCTTTAGAAAATTGAAAGCAAGAATCCAATTGATAGCAGCTAGTCCTTTGCTATTTCCGGAAAGTAAAATCAAATCAGGGCTGCGCAAATGTGTGATTACAAAGTTCACAGTAATCTACTACCAGCTCAAATCGAGCGAAATTACCATTGTCGCTATTCTTGATACCCGTAGAAATGCATTTTTGGTTCGAGATAGGTAAGAAATGAAATGGTCTTGTATTCTTTTTTGGGGTTATGATTGCTGAGTGGCCTTGGCTTACAAATGCAAATGGCATTTATGAGCAGTAGATTGCTTTCAAGGATTCTCTACCAACAAAAAGCCCGGCCGTTTCTCAACGACCGGGCTGCTGTCAAAACTAAACCCTGTTAAAGAACAGATTATCTGCCAAAAACGCCTACAACCAAATAAGTGGTTAGGTCGGTGGTGCTGATGGCTTGCATTGGATCGTGTATCACGAAGAATGCATTGTATTGGGTGGTGAGGTCATCGAACGAACGATTGGCCTCTTGAGAACCCATGGCCATGCTTCCGGTAGCGTTGATCGCCAAGGTGAGCACGTTGGTATTGGGTGTTTCGTTGTAGGGTGTGCCATTGGGTGTGGTAGCTGCATCGGCCGCGTCGTGGGCGTGCACCATGTACGTTTGTCCGGCCACTGCATTGTTGATGGTTACTTCCACACGCGATTTGCTTCCATCAATCTCTGTGATCTTCAAGGTAGCGGTGAGGTTGTTGGGATGCATGCCGTCGTAGGCAGTTCCGGCACCCACCTGACCGGTGTTGAAGGCATACGTAAAAGTGGCCGTTCGAGGTTCGGGCTGAGGTGCTGGCATTTCTTCTTTTTTACAAGAGGTGAAGGCCATGCTGCTGCCCAATACGAGGGCGAGGAGGAAAATTTTTGAAGTTTTCATGTGATACATTTTTGTTTGTTGAGGAGATGTACGACATGGCTGAAGTTTTGGATTGACCCAAACAAAAAAAAATCCCGCTGGGTAGGCGGGACTAGAACTGTTTTGATGCGAACAATTACAGCTTGAAGTTAATTGGCAAGTGAAATTGCACATTCACTGGCATGCTGTCTTTTTCACCAGGTACCCAATCGGGCATGTTGTTGAGCACACCCAGCGCTGCTTCATCGAGCAAAGGATGTACCCCTCGTGTTACTACCCCGTCTTTGATTTTTCCGGTTTTATCAACAGTAAAGGTTAGAAGTACCATGCCTTGAATACTATCGGCACGGGCTTTTTCGGGATACTTTATATGTTCAGCCATATAGCTCATCAAAGCTTCATCGCCACCCACAAACTCAGGAAATTTGTTGAGCTGCATCAAGTCTTCTTCGTCGGCAAACACTTTTTCGGACAATGGCTTGTCGGCATCTGGGTCAGACACTACGCCTTGGGTACAAGCAACAGCCAGTAGCAGGCTGAATGCGGCAGGAGCAAGCCACAGGTGGCGGCGGTTCATGGTTTTGTTAAGCATGTTGATACGGGTTAAAAGTTGATGATTTGATTTGAAAAAAGGATTGACGAGCTGGGCGTTTGACACACCCAGGCGGTAGGCACTCAGCTCCAAGGCATAATCAAAAGCGTTGTACTGGCGGGTGGCTGCAGCATCGGCTTCAAGTTCGTGCAACAATTCGAGCTGTTTGCGCAACAGGTAAACGGGCGGAAAAAACCAGAACAAGGCCAACAGCAGCTGCATGAGCAGTTTGTCGGCACTGTGCCACGATCGCACATGGGCCAATTCATGGGCCAAGAGCAAGTCAGAAGGTAAGGTTTGGTTGGTTGCAGGAATAAAAATCCAATGCCCAAAAGAGCAAAGGCCATGGTGTGAACTGCCTGTGAAAACCAAGGTGCTTTGCAGGTAAGGCTGGCGTTTGCCACGGACGAGCCAATAGCATACGCGAACAAGTGACCATGCGCCAGGTAGCAAGGTCAGCCATAAGCCAGCCGCATAAAGCCACCACAAAAGCTCGGCTGCAGGGATACCTGAAGCAGATGGGGCCGTTAGCACGCCTATTTCAACCACCGGTAGGGTAATTTCGATGGCTGGATTTGAGCTGAGGTAGGGTACCAAGGCCATACGAAGCAATGGAAGCGTACTCAGCAGCAATCCACCCAACAGCAAGCCGCGCTGCCAACGAAATGGGAGCTCGAGTTTGAAAGCCCAAATGCTCAGCATCCAGGTGGCGAGCAACAGCAAGCTGCCTTGGGCAAAAGTTAAGATGTCGTTCATGCTTTTTGGTTTTTGAGTGCCTGTAGTTGTGCGAGCAATTGGTCGAGTTCGGAGCTCGATAAATTTTCTTCTTGGGCTAAATGGGCCACCAGTCGCGGCAAGGAACCATCGAAGTATTTTTGGATGAGGTTACCGCCAGCATAGCTGCTGTACGCGTCTTTCGAAACGAGTGGATAATAAGCATGGGTTTTGCCGTGCGGCTCATGTCCCACAAATCCTTTTTGTTCTAAAATGCGGATGATGGTAGATACGGTATTGTAGGCGGGTTTGGGCTCGGGCCAAATGGCCAGTAAATCGCGTACATACGCTTTTTCGAGCTGCCACAACAACTGCATCACTTCTTCTTCTGCCTGGGTAAGTGCTTTCATACTGCTAAGTAACTAAAAAATTAGTTATACAACTAAAAAATTAGTTGATGCCTGAAAACATGGATTTTTTGTGACAAAAAAAAGTCCCGATCAGCCAGTGGCTGTCGGGACCTGCACATGAAGCTGCATTGGTTTGGTTTGCAGCTGCCTGGGCTATCGGGCAAATTTGTTGACCACCAAATAGGTTTTGAGGTCGGTGGTGCTGAGCGGCTTCAGTGGGTCGTGTACTACCAGAAAGCCATCGTATTGTTGGGTGAGGTAGTCGAATGAAAAGGGACTTTGCTGTTCGCCTTGGGCGGTGGTGTGGGCCAGGCGGTGACCGTGACTGCCGTGACTGTGGCCTGCACCGGTAATGGCCATGCTTAAGATGTCGGCATTCGGACTTTCATCGTAGGGCGTAAAATTGGGAGTGGAGGTAGGGTCTGCTGCATTGTGTACATGCACGAGATAGGTTTTTCCTTCCATGGCGTTGTTCAGTAGTAGTTTAACCCGACAGCGATTAGCATTCATTTCCTCTATGGTGAGAACGGCGGTGAGATTTTGCGGATGCTCTCCTTCGTAGGCTGTTCCATTGCCTAGTTGTCCGTTATTGAAGGTGTAAGTAAAGCTAGCGGTACGCAAAACTGGGTCTGCGGGCGCAGGTGCTTCGTGGTGCTCGCAAGCCGATATAACTAGTACAAGGCCTATGATAAAGGAGGTATTCAACCGGATGAAATTTTTCATGATGCAATTTTGGCTATGTACGTAAGTACTTTGGTGTTTGGATTGCCGCATAATAAAAATCCCGGCATTGCTGCCGGGAATGCACATGAAACCAACCGGTTTGGTAACGGTTAGATAAAACAAAGGTAGCGTATGCAATGCTATTTTCTATTTCTTTTTGCAATAATTTGATGTTAAATCTAAATGCCTGCGAATAGATCACAAGCGCATCAGGGCTTCCTCTTGCGGCCTTACGCTTTAAAGAAGATTCGTCTTCCTTTTTGGTTTGAAATGTGAAGCTTAAGTTTTAGCTTTGCGCTCTCGTTGAAAGACGCAATAAACCAGCTTTTTTATGGCCAATCACGGTAAAATCGCTCAAATCATCGGTCCAGTAGTGGACGTAAGCTTTGAAGGCGGTTCAAAACTCCCTAAAATTTTCAATGCCTTGTACGTTGAGCGTCCTGATGGACAGCGTATCGTACTCGAATGTCAGCAGCACCTGGGTGAAGACAGCGTGCGTACCATTGCCATGGACTCTACCGAGGGTCTGGTACGTGGTATGGCGGTAATCGATACGGGTGAAGCTATTCAAATGCCAATTGGTACCCAAATCAAAGGACGCTTGTTCAACGTAGTTGGTGATGCCATCGACGGTTTGAAGCCTATCGATCGTTCGGCTGGTTTGCCTATCCACCGTGCAGCTCCCCGTTTCGAAGACTTGAGCACCTCTACAGAAGTACTGTATACAGGTATCAAAGTAATCGACTTGATTGAGCCTTATGTAAAAGGTGGTAAAATTGGTTTGTTCGGTGGTGCCGGTGTAGGTAAGACCGTACTCATCATGGAATTGATCAACAACATCGCCAAAGGTTACGACGGTATGTCGGTATTCGCTGGTGTAGGTGAGCGTACCCGCGAGGGTAACGACCTTCTCCGCGAGATGATTGAATCGGGCGTAGTGAAATACGGTGAGGAGTTCAAGCACGACATGGAAGAAGGCAAGTGGTCGCTCGATAAAGTGGACTACAACGAGATGGAAGAGTCGCGTATTGCCCTCGTATTCGGTCAGATGAATGAGCCACCCGGAGCCCGTGCCCGTGTAGCCCTTTCGGGTTTGACCATGGCCGAGCACTTGCGCGATGGTGATGCAAACGATACACAAGGCCGCGATATCCTTTTCTTTATCGACAACATCTTCCGCTTTACCCAAGCAGGTTCAGAAGTATCGGCCCTTTTGGGACGTATGCCATCGGCTGTAGGTTACCAGCCTACCTTGGCCACCGAAATGGGTTTGATGCAAGAGCGCATCACTTCAACCAAGCGTGGTTCAATTACTTCGGTACAGGCCGTTTACGTACCTGCCGATGACTTGACCGACCCGGCGCCGGCTACCACCTTCGCCCACTTGGATGCCACCACCGTATTGAGCCGTAAGATTGCCGAATTGGGTATCTACCCTGCGGTAGATCCTTTGGATTCGACTTCACGCATTTTGACCCGCGACGTGGTAGGCGATGCCCACTACAACTGCGCCATGCGTGTGAAGCAGATTTTGCAGCGCTACAAAGAATTGCAAGACATCATCGCCATCTTGGGTATGGACGAATTGAGTGAAGAAGACAAGCAAGTGGTACACCGCGCTCGTCGCGTACAGCGTTTCTTGTCGCAGCCTTTCCACGTAGCCGAGCAGTTCACCGGCTTGAAAGGGGTACTCGTTCCCATCGAAGAAACCATCCGTGGTTTCAACATGATCATGGACGGCGAAGTAGACGAATATCCCGAAGCAGCCTTCAACCTGAAGGGTAGCATCGACGACGTAATTGAAGCCGGTAAGAAAATGCTGGCCGGTCAGATCTAAGGAAGGAGAGAGGCCATGCAGCTCGAAATCCTAACCCCCGACCGCAAATTGTTTGAAGGCGATGTTACTTCGGTAAAAGTGCCCGGTAGCAAAGGGCAGTTTGAAGTACTCAAAAACCACGCACCCATCATTTCTTCTTTGGAGAAGGAAGGCAAAGTGCGGGTAATTACTTCCGATAATAAAACCGTTTATTTTGATGTAAAAGGCGGCGTGATTGAGGTGTTGAAAGACAAAGTCATCATCCTCACCGAGGCCTGAGCAATCAAACCATACCAGAAAGCCATCCTGCGGGGTGGCTTTTTTTTTGGCTGGTAAATTTGTGTTTTATACATTCGTTGTGCACTACCTCCTATGGCCAAGCTATTCAACTTTGCGGCAAGCCGTCGATTTTCTGACCATGTGCTCAAAGTGGCAGTATTGGTAGTGATGGGCCTGCAAAGTAGTTGCGAGCTGGTTGAGATGACAACTGAACCGGACAACAAGCCCGATAAGCGCTACTACGATTTTATGCTCGCTGTGCGGGAGTATGGTACAGAGCAACCTATCAGCGGTGCATGGGTAAGTGGTTATTATGTAGAAGTAAATAAGGTTTTGCCAGGCGTTATACAGCAATTTTCAGGTACTACCAATGATTCGGGATTGTATCAGGTGAAAAAGCGGTACTATGAAATTTCGCACATCAAGATCTCAGGTCCACAGCATATAGGCGGCCAATTTGGCGTTACAAACGGTCAAAAAAACACCATTCACCTCAAACGAGCAGCTTATTAGCAGTTGCGATTCGATTTTGCCAATTTGGCTTCAAAAGAGCCCAGTGGTATGTTTGACAAGGTGAGGTTTACCATGGGTAATGTAAGCGGCGAGGTAAGCAGCAGCAGCACCACAGGCAGTCTAAAACTCGAGGGCAATCAGGAGGTTGTTGTTGGGTTGGCCGGTTACAAGAACGGTCAATTGGTGAAGTCGTGGCAAAATGCAGTTTATTTGCCAGGTAAACAAAATACGGTGCATACGGTGACCATGGACCATGATTGATTGGCTGACCAAAGCCGACTACACAATTTACCCTATTTGTTGCACGCCATAGGTCAGTTTTTACAGCGACCAATTCCTGCTTTCTTGAAAAAGTTACTAGCGTTTTTGTTGTTATATAATTTGTTACGCATTTGCTTAAGTTAAATATTCATTAAAATCTGGCTGGCTGAGAGGCAGGCCAGCGAAGCTGTATGGGCGATAATAGCCCTAAATGGCCTTTTACCCAACCATTCGCTCTAGGCGGGTGTACTTGCTATTTTACGTCATTTAATGGCAATACCTGACGAAATTTTGAAAGATGAATCGATATTCATACCTTGGAGTCTTGAATTTTTTGAATCAAAGGCCATAAGGTTTTAAGCTCTTTGATGTTTGGTGTAACTTATTAAAATTAGATATGCGTAAGTACTATATTTTGTTGTCAATATCGTTACTGATGGCGATTACGACATTTGGGCAGTCGGTGCCAGAACTCCTGTACTACAAGTTTGATACAGGCACAACCATTTCGAACGACGCCAGTACGCCAGTTGGTACAAATCCAGCTACTTTTAGCGGAAGCACTTTCACAGTAGGGGGGCTTGGATTGAGCGGGACAGCTTTACAGGGCACTGGTGCGAGTAGTACTACTGATTTTGTGAATACAGGTTGGGCTACCAATTTGAGTGGAAGTTGGACCATTGGCTTTTGGACCAAAGACATTGTTCCTTCGGCGACCTTGTGGTATATTTTTGGCGATAACTCAGCGGGCTCATTTCGTTGTTTTACCAATGGTGCTGCAGGTGCAAATAACTGGAGGTTAACCGCAACGGGCTTACCAACCATCCAAGCCAATGGTGGTGCAACCACAGCACCAACCTTCACGCATTTCGTTTACGATGCCGCAGCCAACGAAATGAGGTCGTATGTGAATGGCGTGCTAAGCCAGTCGTTACCCGTTACAGGGACACCTACATTTAGTGGGACCCAATTCAAAATAGGTGGATATGGCAGCAACAGTGGTCTCAACGGCTTGATGGACGAGTTCAGGATTTACAATCGGGCATTAACGGTGACTGAAATTTTAGCCACCATCAATGGACCAATTGGTGTTACACCATGTTCATCGGCAGTTGCGGGCACTGCAGTTGCCAGTGCTGCAATTAGCTGTCCGGGTGCAACGGTGAACTTGCTCAGCCAAGGCGCAACGTTGGGTGTTGGTACCACTTATCAATGGCAACAATCTGCCGACAGCATCAATTTCACAAACATTGCGGGTGCCATCAATTTGGGTTACCCGGCAAATCCAGCAACTACCACTTATTATCGTTTGATTGTTGGATGTGGTACCGCAAGTGATACTTCCAACATTGTTGCTGTACGTATTTTAAGTACGCCTTTGTCACCTGGCGTTTACACCATCAATGCTGCATTGCCAGCCTCTAGTACCAATTTTCAAACCCTGACTGCCGCCTTAGAGCAGATCAACTGTGCGGGCATTACAGGTGCCGTAACGCTTAGCCTAGCCCCCGGCACCTACACCGGCAGTTATACCATTGGCAACTACAATGGCAACAGCAATGCCTTGACCATTACCTCAGCAACAGGCGTTGCTTCGGATGTTGTATTTACCAATGCGGGTACAGGCAATGTATTCAACATCGATGGTGCCAGCAATGTGACCATTTCTTCTATCACCATCAATACCCCTGCCGCACCAACCGCTGCTTCGGCGGGTATCAATGTGAATAATGGAAACAACATTGTGATTACCGGGACGAACATTTCAGGATTTCCCGGAAATACCTCATCAAACAACCGCGCCATTTACGCTACAAATACCCAAAGTTTGGTGGTTATTGGCAACCAATTAAGCAATGCGTATTACGGTATTTACCATGTTGGTGTGGCAAGTCCAGGTTACTCCAATGGCAACCAGTATGTGGCCAATACCATTACCAATTGCTACTACTACGGCATCTACCTCACCAACCACCAGGCGTCTTTGGTAGATGGCAATACCATATCTGACTTCCAGAGCAATGTTTCAGCTCAACACATTTATTTGGTTCGAAACCGTGAAATGACCATTACCAACAATAAAATGTTGGGTTCGGTGGGTATTTATGGTATTTACATGAGCAATATGAGCATGCCAGCAACGGCTGGCGCTCAAAACCTCATTGCCAATAACGTGATTTCAGGTGATTTTTCGTCTACAACGCCCCGCGCCATTTACCTTACAGCCAGTGCAACCGATAGCGTAGACCAAGTTACCATTGCACACAACAGCATAGAGCTACGTTCAAATACCACTTCTACCTCAGCTAATGGAGTGATTTTCTTGACTGGCGGTTCTGCAACAGCGCCAGCAGTAGCTGTGGGTGGTTTTAGAATGTACAACAACGCCATTCGCGCCATTCGTCAAACCACCGCTACCAATTTTGCGGGACTTTATTTGAGTGCCGACCACTTGAACGACAAGGTAGCAGCCAGCCATAACTTGTATAACATCGATGTGACCAACCCGGCTGGAGACATCCGAGTAGCCACCATTAACTACACTTTGGCTGCTTGGTTGACCTTAACAGGCCAAGAAGCCTCCTCTATCAACGGTAATCCGCTTTACACATCGGCAACCGACCTTACTCCTTTGGCGGTTTCGCCTTTGAAAGATGCCGGAACTGTCTTAGCTTATGTCACCAGCGACATTGCCGGAAATACACGCGGCAGCAGTCCCGACATGGGGGCCTATGAAATCCAGCTGATTCCAAATGATTTGTTGGTGATTGACATCACCTCTCCACCTGCCGTGGTAACCGGTGGTACCCCTTATCCCGTTACCATTCGGTTTAAAAATGTGGGTACCGACACCTTGCGTACGGCAACTGTTGCTTACCAATTCGGTGCAAATGCCCCTGTTTCGGCAGCCTTTGCCGGTGTTGTGGCGCCCTTTGATACAGCTACCTATACTTTTACAACCAATTTAACTGTCCCTGTTGGTGTATCGGGCGTACTCACGGCTTACACCTCTGGACCGAATGGTTCGGCTGATCCCACTCCGGCTAATGACACCGTTTCGATGGTGCTTTGTCAGCCTCTCGCAGGTGGTACTTACACAGTTGGAAGTCCAACCAGCAATTTCTCGAGTCTTGCAGCACTGGTCGATGTGCTGAATTGTGGCGGTGTTAGCGGTCCGGTTACCTTCCTGTTCGACGGGCCCAATAACCTCATCAGTGAGCAATTGTCGTTGGGTAACGTTCCAGGTACCAGCGCCACCAATACCATTACCTTTAATGGTCAAGGCGATACCATTCGCACGGCTGGCAGCACAGGTTCTTCGCATGTCATTGTCATGGATGGCTCCAAGAACATCCGTATTCGGAACATGTTCATTGATGCTAACTTGGCAAATGTGGGCATACTGATGCAAAATGTGGAAGACATCCAGATCGTAAACAATACCGTGCGTGTGAACCCTACGGCTACATCAACGGCTACTTCAGCCATTGCCATTTCGGGCTCACTGACTTCGGTGACCACGGCCACCACAGCTAACAATGTCCGCATTGATTCAAACTTGGTGACCGGCGGCTATTACACCATTTCCATGGCCGGTGCGGCAGGTGCGCCTGTAACCAACATCCAAGTAACCAATAACCGGGTGATTGATACCTACATTTATGGTATCTACACGATCCAAGCCCACGATGTACTCATCGAAAACAACGAAATCGCCCGTCCTACCCGTTCTACCATCACGACATTCTATGGTGTTTACAACGGTACTGGTGCAAGGAATGTGAAGGTGAATAGAAACCGCATACACACCACCAACGGCCCAGCTCCGTCTTCCACATCCTATACTTCCTACGGTATTTTCTATACGGGTGCCGCAGGCGATAGCTTGGCTCCTAACATTGTGAGCAATAACTTGTTGTATAACTTTAATTCGTTGACCGGTTCTATTTATGGCATTTATGTAACCGGAGGGGCACATGTGTATGTGCTGCACAATACCACCGTATTCGACAACGATTCTTCCACCTCAGGTCTCGTTTATGCCAACTACTTCTTGGGAACAGGCAGCGGCCACCGTTACCAAAACAACATTTCGTATGTATCGCGGGGCGGATCGGGCACCAAATATTGTTTGTACATCACTGGCGCTAGCAATGTGCCTTTGTCGAACAACAACGTTTTAACCATGCTCAGCACCGCCGGTACCAATGGGGTGGGTTACTATACTACTGGTTATCCTACCTTGGCTAACTGGCAGACCGCTAACAACGGCGCATTTGACCAAAACTCATCTTCAGCCGATCCTTCCTTTGTGAATCGCACTGGGTTCGATCTTACGCCAACAGCATTTGCTATTAATAATTTGGGTGCCAACGTGAACAGCTTCGTGCCAACCGATATCAATGGTGTGACACGGCCTGCTTCTCCCGATCCTGGTGCCATTGAATTTGCACCTGCTAGTCGCGATGCTGGCATCACGGCCATGACCATCAATTTGAATGGGGTACAAACACCTATTCCCGATGGCTGTTTGCCAACCTTGACCAGTCCGTTGACCATCACCTTGGTGAATGGTGGATTGGATACCTTGACAAACATTGCGGTGCGCTACAAGCTCAATAGCAATGCCGCAGTGAATGAAACAGTCGCGGGTCCTGTATTGCCAGGGGCAACCGTTACGCACACTTTTGCTGCTCCACTTGTGCTTACGAATGGGGTAGATACGGTTACCAGCTGGATCCAATTAAGCGGTGATGGCAATGCGGCGAATGACACTTTCAGAACGATCGCCAACAACTACCTCACCACCATCTATCAGGTACCGGTTTATCAGAATTTCGACAATGGAAGTTTGCCAGCAGCTGCATGTACCGAAATTGGTTTGGTATCAAAAGTAGAGGTTAGAGACACCATAGGAACTACCAGTTTGGCCATTGCAGGCTCGCATAGCTTGGTATTCAGTGGCTCGAATGCAGGAACAGGTTGGGTGACACCTACCGATTTGAACTGGACAACTGTGAATCCGGGTGCAAATGCTTCATTGACCTATTATGTGAATGCCAGCAGTTTGCAACGCCTTGCGGTAAGCTTTAAGTTGTTGCAATTGTTCCGCAGCACAGCTGTTAGCGCAGGTTTCCAATTGATGGTCAATGACCAACCAGTTGCACCTGTCGGCTACAACTCGCCCATTTTGCGTGCCGCCAATGCTGCTGCGAGCACCGATACGCTTGATTTGGTTTACGATTTGGATGCTTTTGTGGGTGATACGGTGAAAATCACCCTTTTCTCAAGCGTTCGTTGGGATTATACAGGAAGTCCGCTGCACGCCAACATTGTTGACGAACTTCGCATATTCCAACCAACCGACGTTGCATTTGACTCACTCACCGTAATCGAAAATACCTGTTCGGCAGGACCTAAGCCCGTAGCGGCCTTTACCCGTTCGGCAACGCCTGTAACCGCGGCTAACCTTAAGTTTGCCCGCAATGCAGCTGCTACACAAACGCTGGCGATGACCCTTAACGCTACCAATAACAGTTGGAATGCCATTTTGCCCGCTGCGGGTGTAGGCGACAGCGTCACCTATTGGGTTGAAGCAACCAATGCTGCTGGCGTAACCACCTCAGATACCATCCGCTTCGATGAGGTTTACCTTGCTTTTTCGGCTGGTAACGACACCACCATCACTGCAGGTGACAGTGTAACCTTGCGTGTGAACATCAGTGGAGGCAGTGCTGCCGATAGCTTATTCAGTGGAGTGGCCAACAACGGTTCGGGCGCGGTGATGTTTGAAGTAATGTCGAACAAAAACACGCGTATTCATGCCATGGATTTTTACTTCACGGGTACCAGCAGCATTTCGATCTACGTGAAGAATGGCACTTTCGTAGGTTCCGAATCAAACGCCGCTGCGTGGACGCTTTTGAATACCATTTCGGTGACTGGTGCAGGTACAACCACGGCTGTTCGTGCCAACTTGCCTGTTCCTATTGAACTTACAGCCAATCAATTGAAAGCTATCTACATTTTTGGCAGCGGTGTGCGATACATTGGTACTGCAGCTGCTCCAGCGACCATTGGTCAAGTTTGGCAAACAAATGGAACCATGACGCTTTATGGTGGAATTGGTGGAGGTGCCCTCTTCTCGGGCGGTACCAATCCTGGCCGTACTTTTGCCGGACACCTGTACTATTTGGGGGCTGACAGTTTGGCTTGGACTACGGGCACTACCTTCCTGGGTAATGCGGATACCTTACGTGTAGGTCCGGCTACCACCACCACCTACTATGCAACACGATTTGCCGATAGCTGTTCGTACACCGATACAGTGACCGTATTTGTGAATCCGGTAGTTACCGACGACATAGGTGTGACCCAGGTTTTGCAACCTGTATTGAACACCGTTGCCATTGGTCAGCCAAGCACTGTCAAAGTTGTGGTTAGGAATTTTGGCAGCAGTCCAGTAACCGGTTTCGACCTGGCTTACAGTGTAGGCGGCGTTGAATTAAACGCCAACGCCATCACCCGCAGCATTGCACCTGGCGACACCATCCATCATACCTTTAGTCAAGCATGGACGCCTACATCAGGCGGTACGCTGCGCTTGTGTGCTTATACCAAGCTGGTGAGCGACATCAATCGTGCAAACGACACTACATGTGTAACCGCACTGCAAGTAAGTGTGGGCGAATTGCCAGCCGGTTTGCGTAAGGTGTATCCAAATCCATCGAGTGATTGGGTGCAGTTTGAATTCAGTGAGCCTGTCTCGGTTGGAACCCGCTTGTTGGTACTAGATGCTGCTGGCAAAGAAGTAGCGCGCATCATGCCCGAAGTAGGTGTGCAAAGCATCCGATTCGAAACCCATCGTTTGGCTGCTGGTGCATATCAGTACCGCCTCGAACGCGAAAAGGGCGTAGGCGTGGGCAAGTTGATGATTGTACGCTGATTGTGAACAAACAAGCATGTCGAAAAGGACCGGGAAACCGGTCCTTTTTGTGTTTTAAGGGCTGGGAAGGGGGCTGAGGTGAAATGGAATGAGGAAAGGGAGCGATTTTAAGCACGTTTTGCTGGATAATTATCAACTTTCCATGGTCAATTGCCACACACTGTCCAACTTCAGTTAGCGGTCTACTGTTTGTAATCGTCCACCCAAGGCTTTGTGCATTCGCGCGCAACGCTTAGCTTTGAAACGCATGTCGGAACTCAACAACCCCAAAACCATCCGCGCCTGGTGCATGTACGACTGGGCCAACTCGGTTTACAACCTGTGCATTACCACAGCCATTTTTCCTATTTACTACAATGCAGTAAGCAAGTCAGCTGCCATTGCCCAAGGTGCCGATCCCGATGCCAATGGGTTTCAGATTTCGCTTTTCGGCTGGCAGGTCGATAGTACGGCAGCCTATTCTTACACCCTGTCGTTGGGCTATTTGTTGGTGGCCATGGTGAGTCCCATTTTATCGGGCATGGCCGATTTCGGTGGACTCAAAAAGCGGATGCTGGCCCTTTTTGCCAGTATGGGTGCCATCAGCAGCGGCTTGATGTTTTTCTTTACCGCCGACAACATTCCATACGGGTTGTTGATGTTCATGCTGGCGGCCATGGGATGGGCAGCGAGCGTGATTTTCTACAATTCGTTTTTGCCCGAAATCGCCACCGAAGACCGCTTTGATGAAATCAGTGCGCGCGGTTTTTCGTATGGTTATGTGGGTTCGGTGATTTTGCTGGTGGCCAATTTGGTGCTCATCATGTTCCCCGAACTCATTTTTGATGTGGCGGGCAGGGTGCAGGCCAACCTGGCAGCAGGTTTGGATGCCACTGCTGCCTTGGACGAAGCCAGTGCGCATTACAAAGGCATGAGCACCCGTTATTCGTTTGTTACCGTTGCTCTTTGGTGGTTTGGCTTTTCACAGTATACCTTGCGCTACTTGCCCAAAGAAAAACCATTGGGCAAGGTTAGCAGCGACCTGTTTAAAAAAGGCTACCGCGAACTGGTGAAAGTATATCACGAGTTGGGTGAACGCAAAGAACTCCGCAAATACCTCTTTGCCTTCTTTTTCACCAGCGCAGGTTTGCAAACCACCATGTATTTGGCCAGTATTTTTGGCGCCGAGGAGCTGAATCTCAGTACCGACAAACTCATCATCACCATCCTGTTGATCCAACTCATTGCCATTGGTGGTGCGTATGCTTTTTCGCGTTTGTCGGCACGATATGGCAATATTTACACCTTGTTAGGTGGCATAGTGATTTGGATTGGCATTTGCATCGCGGCATTTACGGTCACCACTGAGAATGAATTTTTCATGCTGGCCGGTGTGGTAGGTACTGTGATGGGTGGCATGCAAGCACTTATGCGGAGCACCTATGCCAAGCTCATTCCCGACGACACCCTCAACCATGCTTCTTACTTTTCATTTTATGATGTGACAGAAAAACTTGCCATCGTATTCGGTACTTTTGCATTCGGTTACATCATCGAAATGACCGGCAGCATGCGCCATTCGTCACTGGCTTTGGCGGTGTTTTTTGTCGTGGGTTTGTTCGCGATGCGTACCATTCGCAATTTTAAAATACACCAGGGCTGAGGCCATGCAGATAGATCTTTTTGTACCCTGTTTTGTGGA
>ERZ1066127.351-NODE-351-length-26615-cov-15.534036_pt1 | contig 26615 bp, 20 predicted proteins | sample MGYA00382774_ERZ1066127 | MGnify/ENA primary metagenome ERZ1066127 (study PRJEB33369, sample SAMEA5778357) | biofilm metagenome | biome: Industrial cooling water; feature: Water cooling tower basin; material: Biofilm | place: United Arab Emirates | collected... | reverse complement strand
CCCGCAAATCCCCCGTAGAATCAGGGATATTAGCCTTAAGCTGACGCGGATGGATAATCAGTCGATGGCCGAGCGGATTTCCTTGCGGAGTTCCTTGGCTTCACGATTGAGTTTGGAGAGTTGTTTCTCAGCTTTGGCGATCTCCGCTTTCACCGTGTTGAGGCGATCCCAGAGTTTGCTCGGGTTGCGGGTTTTCTTGACGGTTTTGCCAGCTTTCTTGGCTTTTTTCCCGGACTTCTTGCCCCATGAGGCGAGTGTGGCGGCAGTCACACCGAATTTCTTGATGGCGACCGTTTGTCCGCCACGGCCGTTTTCGGCATTGTGTTTTTCAATGAAGGCAAGAATTTCGCTTTTCTGCTCTTCCGTATATCGTTTAATTGCTTTTTTAGCTGGCATAGCGCAGGACTGATAGTCCCGAATATCATGGATGGCAAATATTATTTTCACCAAATCATGACATGAATGGTATAATAGTGTCATTTTATCGATCATGACAGACGGCGATTTCGCGATTTTTCGTCATTGCCAGCCATCGGCAAAGCTGCCATACCGTGCGCGCATTGAAGCAACCTTGTTATGATTGAATACACCAGTATCGTTGAAATTCGTGGCCGCGAAGTGATTGACTCACGCGGCAATCCCACCGTGGAGGTGGATGTGACTCTTGAAGGCGGTGCCGTGGGCCGTGCATCGGTTCCCTCCGGTGCTTCCACCGGCGAACACGAGGCTTGCGAGCTTCGTGATGGCGACAAAGCCCGCTATCTTGGCAAAGGCGTGCAGAATGCCGTGGCCAATGTGAATGAAAAAATCGCACCCGCTTTGTTCGGCACGGATGCCACGCAACAAGCCGCGATCGACAAGATCATGCGCGAGCTCGATGGCAGTGCGAACAAAAAAGTGCTGGGTGCCAACGCCATCCTAGGCGTCTCCATGGCTGTGGCCAAAGCCGCAGCTTCGCAACTGGGCGTGCCGCTTTACAAATACCTCGGCGGCCCGAACGCTAAAGTATTGCCCGTGCCGATGATGAACGTGATCAACGGTGGCGCGCACTCGGATGCCCCCATTGACTTCCAGGAGTTCATGATCATGCCGGTGGGTGCTCCTACTTTCCGGGAGTCCCTCCGCTACGGTGCCGAGGTGTTCCATGCGCTGAAAAAAGTGCTGCACGACCGCGGTCTCTCCACTGCTGTGGGTGACGAGGGCGGTTTCGCTCCCAAGCTCGACAGCGCGGAAGATGCTCTGGGCGTGATCGCCAAGGCCATCGAAATGGCAGGCTATGAAATGGGCAAGGACATCTGCATCGCCCTCGATGTGGCCTCCTCCGAGTTCTATGACGCCTCGAAGAACGCCTACGTGTTCAAGAAGTCCGACAAGTCCGTGCGCAGCGCCGCCGAGTTGGTCGATTTCTACGCCGATCTGAAAAAGCGTTTCCCCATCATCTCCATCGAAGACGGCTGCGCCGAAAACGATTGGGACGGCTGGAAGCTGCTCACCGACAAACTCGCCTCCACCACCCAACTCGTGGGCGATGACCTGTTCGTCACCAACGTCGATTTCCTCGCGAAGGGCATCAAGCTCGGCGTGGCGAACTCCATCCTCGTCAAGGTCAACCAGATCGGTTCGCTCACCGAGACCTTCGACGCCGTGGAACTCGCGAAAGAAAACAGCTACACCTCCGTCATCTCCCACCGCTCCGGTGAAACGGAAGACGCCACCATCGCCGATATCGCGGTGGCGACCAATGCCGGCCAGATCAAGACCGGCTCGATGAGCCGCTCGGACAGGATCGCGAAATACAACCAACTGCTGCGCATCGAAGAGGAACTCGGCGAAGAGGCCGTCTTCGGTGGCAAGCTGAAGGTGAAGTTCTGATATCCATCGTCTTCACTATGACAAAAAAGGTCACACGGCAACGTGTGGCCTTTTTTCTTTTAAACGCAGATCACGGCTCACTTCACACTCGCCACTTCGATTTCACTTCCCGTCAATCGACTTGGGTTTTTTCTCTTGGAGGGAATTTTCGAGAAACTGGATGATGGCATCCGCGCAGTTTTTGTTGGTGGCGTTTTCGATGCCCTCCAATCCCGGCGAGGAGTTGACCTCGATGACAAGGGGGCCGCGGGCGGAGCGCAGGAGATCGACGCCGGCCAGATTGAGCCCCATGATTTTCGCGGCTTTGATCGCGGTCTTGCGTTCCTCGGCGGTGATGTTGATTTTTTTCGCTTTGCCGCCGCGGTGGAGGTTGGAGCGGAACTCGCCATCCATGCCCTGGCGTTCCATGGCGGCGATGACTTTTTTGCCTAACACAATGCAGCGGATGTCCGCGCCCTTGGATTCGGCGATGTATTCCTGGACGAGGATATCGGCGCGGACCTCCTTGAAGGCCTCGATGACGGACTCGGCGGCTTTTTTGGTCTCGGCGAGCACAACGCCCATGCCCTGGGTGCCTTGCAGGAGCTTGACGACGAGAGGCGCGCCGCCGCACATGGAAATGAGCTCGTTGGTGGCATCGATGGAGTGGGCGAAGCCGGTGACGGGCAGGCCCACGCCTTTTTTCGCGAGGAGTTGCAGGCTGCGCAGTTTATCGCGGGAGCGGGAAATGGCGACGCTGTCATTGAGGGTGAGCACGCCCATCATTTCGAACTGGCGCACGACGGCGTTGCCGTAGGCGGTGTGTTGGACGGCGATGCGCGGGATGATGGCATCGGCCTTGAGTTCCTCGCCTTCCAGGTAGATGCGGGGCTTGCTGGAGGTGATGTTCATGTAGCAGCGGAGGTAGTCCACGACGCGCACGGAGTGACCGCGGGTGATGGCGGCTTGGACGAGGGCATCGGTGCTGTAGAGGGCGGGATTGCGGGAAAGGATGATAAGATTCACGATGGAGAGTGGGATGAGTTGCGGAGGAAATCATCGAGATTGCCGAGGAGGTAATCCGATTGGGGATCGACGAGGAAGTAGCCGGACATGGCGCGGCGGCCGAGCAGGGCCGGGCATTTCATGTGCGTGCGGTCGGCGAGGGTGAGCTCGATGGGAAAGGACAGGCCGCCGGCGAACACGGCTGTGGTGAGGATGATGACGCGGTGCTCGGCGATGCCGGCGGAGTTGCGAATGGTTTTGGTGTGAGAGAGGGGAGCGGTGCAGGGGAGGCGTTGGCCGCGGGAATCGATGGTGACGAAGTGCACGGTGCCGGTGGTGGCATCGATGCGGACATCGGTGGCATGGAGCGTGGAGGTGCGGGCGCCGGTATCGGTCTTGGCGATCCAGGGCAGCGGACCGAGTGCGGGCAGGCCCAGCCATTCGTGGCGGCCTACGAGGAGGCGTGAGCTGGCGCGATGCGTGGTGGGGAGGTGAAATTCCTGCGCGAGGGTGGCGGAGTTTTGAGGAACAAAGATTCGTTGGGCTTTCCACACGCCTTGGGCTCGCTGTTTCATGGACGTGTTGATCCTAACATGTGCCGGACGAATGGGAAATGGGAATTTTGTGACGAATGGCAGGGCGATGTCAGGTAAGTGCGCAGTCAATCAGACAATTCACGGATTTGAGGGGTTGCCATGTGCGTGGATATTGCGTAAACCATCGCCAGGTTGCGCAGGGATTTTTCAGCATGGGGCAGATGGGGCATGGCGATGGTAGCGCTGCTGCTGGGTGTGGTGCTGTGCTGGTGGCGAGTGCCGATCGAGCAAGTGCAGGTCAAGGAACATCTCCGTGGTTTCCCCGACTCCGATGAGTGGATGCACGGGTTGCGGCCGCATGTGCTCGCGGTGCTGTGCTTTATCCCATTTGTGGGTGCTGCTTGCTATGCTGCGGCGGGGATCATGGCTCGCTGGCTGGTGCGTGAATTTCTCCGTTCCATGTTGATCTGTTACGGTGGAATCCTGCTGGTGTACTTTTTGATCGATTTTTCCGGTAACGCGGCCCGTTTGGGAGAGGGGGGGGAACTGGGGTCGGGCACTTTGATGTATTACACCCGTTTGGCACCGTCGATCATCAGCCTGTTGCTTCCTTTCGGCATTCTATTTTCCGTGATGTATTGCGTGTCCAAAATTTCCCGCTCGCGAGAGGTGGTGGCGACTTTGCAGAGCGGTCGTAGCTTGCTGCGGGTGATGATGCCGCTCTATGTATGCGGGATTCTCGGCAGTGTTTTTTATCTCGGATGCAATTTCCACTGGGCTCCTATGGCGGAGGGGATGAAAAACGCGAACATGGATGAGGCACAGGGTAAAACCGGCAAGCTCATGAACTATGCCGTGTTTTACTACGCGAAAGGTCGGCGGATGTGGATGGTCACGGAGATTCCCCGTGGGTTCGATCGAGGTGTGCCGATGAAGGGGGTGGAGGTGACCACGCTTAATGAGGATGGATCCCTCGCTTCTCGACTCTACGCCAAGGAGGCGGTTTGGGTGGAGGCAGAGAGTTCGTGGCAATTTTACAACGTGGAAATGACGGATCATCACAAAAATCAAGCGCCGGTGTTTGTCACCGCGCCTGATCCGTATGTGAAGGATTCCTGGCGGGAAACGCCGGCACAAATTGTCCAGCTCGGCTTGGACGTGCGCCACATGGGAATGCCGGATTTGAGCGGCATGATGCACTCGGATTTAAGCGCCCAGTGGCTGGAGCGTGACTTGGCGCGCTACGCCACGCAGTGGCACTACAGGCTAGCTTTGCCGATGACATGTCTGGTGTATGTGGTTTTCGCTTTGCCGTTGTCGTTGTTTGTGACACGTCGTGCACATGGCGGGACCATGGCGCTGACGATCCTGCTGGCGATCCTGTTGGTTCTTCTGTCATCCGTGGCCTTGGCATTGGGAGAAGCGGGAAATGTGCCGCCACTGTGGGCCGCCTGGACACCCGTGGTTTTTTTCACTGTTGTGGGCTGCTGGTTGATGGGGCGCCGTGCCTCCGGTCGAGCCTTGTGGCCCCTTTTCGGTTGAGGCCTCAGGCCTTTTCATGCCTGCCCCGCGATGCAAGAAGGTCATGCATGGCATCCGCATCGCGGCGAATGACGCCGTCCTCCACGTTGCAGCTGGCCACCAAGGAAAATCCGCAAGCCAGCATTTGATCGATCAGCTCTTCCGCTGGAATGCAGGCGCGACCGCCGGTTTGAATGAGGTGAAAATGAATGGGCGGAATATTGTCATACACGCGATAAATGACCTCCGTGCAGGCAAGGCGATCCGCGGTCCGGAAATCAAAGAGGAAATCATAGAGTTTCCCCTCATGGGTGAGTGCTTGAGTCAGTGCTTTTGCGAGGGACTCAGGCGCAAGCGGGGGGCGGAATACCAGACACGAGTCAAGCTTGAGAGTTTCATCACAAGAACGAAAACGCACACCGTCTTTCTTCGCTTCCAAAAAATGCAGGGACTCATGATAGCGGGCCCGCATCACCGGAGACAGCGGCCCGATGACCGACTCCAATGTTTCCGGATTGCCCAGAAAAAGCGCGGCATGCGGCCAGAAGCCGGGCAGGAAAAGATTCGACATGGCGTCGTCATGCCTCGTGATGTATACATCGCCCGGACGGGAAATTGCCATCAATTCGCTTCTCTGTTCGTTTGTGATCCGTTTCGGCGCTCCAGAAGGCTTGATGCCCGGTTGACGCAGTTCGGCAATGGCCGACCCTGACCAACGGAAAAGATGAAACATCACGCGGCGATAGCCGGCATGGTGTTTGCGCAAGAAGGAGAACCAACGATACCAAAGGCGGTCGCGCCAGATTCCTTGTGGCAACTGGTCCCAGAACGTTTCCTCGCGTTGCAGGATCGCGACCAGCGAAGTGAAGGTTTCTTGCTGACCCAGGGCCAGGATTTCCTCGCGATGATTTTGGTAAAATGCCATCGCCACGCGGAACTGACGTCTGCGTTTCCGATCCGTGGCCGCTTTGTGCAGCGCCGTGAATGTGTAACGCGGCAGGCCGAAACGCTGTTCGGGTTCATCGAGTTTCTTCCATACCACCGGTCGGGAACGCGCCAGTTCGACAATAAAAGAAGATCCTCGCACCATCAATGATGCGGCCGCAAATGCCGTTGCAAAATAGGGAAGTTGCTCCTTCCAGCCCTGCCGACTTCCCGCCAGCATTTGTTCGATTTGCTGCAGCGTGGTCAACAAGGCCAACCTTGCTGACAGGTATTGTCCATATCGTGTGCGGATCTGTTCATCTTCATCGGGCGTGAACCACCCGCGCTCTTCAGCACGTTGTACGATGGCCAGTTCGTTGCTGAGATCGGAGCGCGTGGGCATGCCCAAAGCGGCTGCCTCCACGCTGCGCAAGGCACGGGACAAGGCGATGTCGTTTCGTTCCATCCAGAGCACATCCTGTGCGCAATTCGTCAGAAGGCAAGTTCTAGTTATCCGTTAGATCGGAAACCTCATCCGTTACGCGAATGTTACGGTTGATGAAACTTGGTGGCGCGCCGATTCTGATGTGCCTTAAATTGTCAAGATTATGTTGAGTTGGAGAGAAAAAATATTTTCAAGGAATCTTGAATTTATCTTGCACAATCAGGGAGTTTTTCGGCAAACATAGCGCCGCCATGAACAAAGCCGAACTTATTGAAGCAGTGCAAAAAGCTATGGGTAAAGAAGCGACCAAACGTGCCGCTGAAGATGCCGTGAACACCGTGCTGGACGCGATCTCCGCAGGTATCAAGAAGACCAAGAAAGTGCAACTTATCGGATTCGGAACCTTCTCGGTGAAGAAGCGTGCCGCCCGCATGGGTCGTAACCCTAAGACTGGTGAGTCGATGAAAATCGCCGCTTCCAAGTCCGTGGGCTTCAAAGCATCCAGCAGCCTGAAAACCGGCCTGTAATCGTCTGATAGCAATTGTTGAAAAACCTAACCCTTGCAGCCCTGGTTTCCCAGGGCTGTTTTTTTTACTGAACGATCACTCCGGGCGGGTTGGTCACTAGCATCCAAAAAAACGTCGTAAATTGTCGCGGGACTGTTGAGCGATTTCCCGTGGGGAAGGGGAATAGTCAAATACTTCCACACTGATCCAGCCGTTGTATTGTGTCTCCCGCAGGGCTTCCACGATGGGCTCGTAGGGAACCTCCCCCATGCCGGGGCCTCGAAGGTTCGGATCGTTCGCATGAAAATGCACGGTGTAGGCTGCCGACTGACGAATCACATCGGCTATGCTCGCGGTCTCATAACTCATCGCTTTCACGTCCAGATGCAAGCGGCAGTGAGCGTGGTCAATCGTTTCAATGAGATCGATGGTTTCAGCCGCACTGGTGAGAAAATTCGTTTCCACCGCCCCCAGCGGCTCCAAGGCCAGCGTCACGCCCAACGCAGAGCAATGCTCCGCGACTTGCCGCAGCACCTCTGCTGCCCGTTTGACCGCATCTGCGCGGACCCATGATGCGTCGATGAGCCGCTGTTTCGGTGATCCCCACACCATGATGCTGCCACCCAGCGCATGACACACATCGGCCAAGTGACGGCTGAAATCCACAGTGCGCTGCCGCACACTGGCGTCGGGCGTGGTGAGGTGCATACCTGATGGTTGGAGAAGCAGCCAATGCAAGCCCACCACGTCCACCCCCTCGGCCCGTATTTCATCACCCCATTGCATGGCTCGGGTGAGCGGCACATCCCACGGATTCTCGGCCAGGGTAAAGGGCGCGATTTCAAGCCCTGTGTAACCGCATTTTTTGGCTAAGGCGGCTGCTTCCACCAGGGGAATCGAGCCGAATGTTTCATTGCAAATGGCGAATTTCATGCGGAGGGATACGGAGAACCACCGCAAGAGCACACGAAAAAAATTCGTCATGATTCTTTTTTTGCTCGCAGTTGCAAGGACTGGGCGACAATTCAGAAAAAAATTGCAAACAAGTGATATTTTTTTTGACAGATGCGTAAGAACTGTTAATTTCCCGCCCGCTTTTCCCGGGCGGCTGACAGTTTTCTGGCACCTCTGGGGAATCGCATGCGACGAAAGTTGCTCGTGTAGCTCAGGGGTAGAGCGCGTCCTTGGTAAGGACGAGGTCGGGGGTTCAATTCCCCCCACGAGCTCCATCGTTGTCGTGCTGTTCAGCAGCCCACCACAACAATATCAACAATAGCCTCAAGCGAAACTAACTACTACTATGGCCAAAGAAGCATTCCAACGCAACAAGCCCCACGTGAACATCGGCACGATCGGTCACGTTGACCACGGCAAAACCACCCTTACCGCCGCGATCACCAACACTCTCGCAGAGAAAGGTTTCGCCCAGGCTAAAGGTTATGCTGATATCGACGCCGCTCCCGAGGAGCGCGAGCGTGGTATCACCATCAACACCGCTCACGTGGAGTATGAAACCGAGAATCGTCACTACGCTCACGTGGACTGCCCGGGTCACGCTGACTACGTGAAAAACATGATCACTGGTGCTGCCCAGATGGACGGCGCGATCCTCGTGGTTTCCGCTGCAGACGGCCCGATGCCGCAAACTCGTGAGCACATCCTTCTTGCTCGTCAGGTGGGTGTTCCAGCTCTCGTGGTGTTCATGAACAAGTGCGACATGGTGGACGACGAAGAACTTCTCGATCTCGTGGAGATGGAAGTCCGTGACCTGCTCTCGACCTACGAATTCCCAGGCGACGACATCCCAGTGGTGCGTGGTTCCGCTCTGCGTGCTCTCGAAGGTGACGCCACCTACAAAGACGCCATCAACAAACTGATGGACGCCGTTGACAGCTACATCCCGCTGCCAGAGCGCCCCATCGACAAAACCTTCCTCATGCCTGTGGAAGACGTGTTCTCGATCGAAGGTCGCGGAACCGTTTGCACCGGTCGTGTGGAGCGTGGCATCATCAAGAAGATGGAGGAAGTGGAAATCGTGGGTATCCGCGACACCCAAAAAACCACCGTTACCGACATCGAAATGTTCCGTAAGCTTCTCGACGAAGGTCGTGCCGGTGACAACGTGGGCCTTCTGGTCCGTGGTCTTAAGAAAAACGACGTTGAGCGTGGCCAAGTGATTGCCAAGCCCGGCACCGTGAAAGGTCACAAAAACTTCAAAGGTGAGATCTACGTTCTCTCCAAAGAAGAAGGTGGTCGTCACACCCCGTTCTTCTCCAACTATCGCCCGCAGTTCTATTTCCGCACGACGGACGTGACCGGCAGCATCAAACTTCCCGATGGCGTGGAAATGGTGATGCCTGGTGACAACGTCGAGTTGACCATCGAGCTGATCATGCCGATCGCCCTTGAAAAGACCATGCGCTTTGCTATCCGCGAAGGTGGTCGCACCGTGGGTGCCGGTCGTGTGGCCGATATCTTGGATTAATCTGAAAAGATTTGCTTTACTTGGGTGGTATTCCCATCCAAGTTAGGCGCGTCAGGAGGCACTTGGGTATCTGAAATCCTGGGTGCCTCCGATTCAGCTAAAATCCTAGCAGTAAATAATACGGCGGTAGTTCAATTGGTAGAGCATCGGTCTCCAAAACCGAGTGTTGGGGGTTCGAGTCCCTCCCGCCGTGCCACTGCAATTTTTTGTTTCTCTATCCCTCAACGTCCTATTTTCCGATTGTGAACATTTCCAAATTCATCAGTGAAGTCGCCGGCGAACTTAAAAAAGCCAGTTGGCCCTGGGAATCAGACCCCAAAGTCAAGGGGTTGAAGAAGTACAAGGAATTGGTGGATTCCACCGTTGTCGTTCTGATTGCGATGGTTCTGTTGGCCGGATTCGTGAATTTTTGGGATTTATTTTTGACGAAAGGACTTTCTTTGTTGACATCCTTCTTCGCATCATAATAATTTTCGCCCCCGCGATTGTCAGCTCAATTTTTTTCCTAGCACGTTTCTTTCACGTCCATGTCCACCGCCGCACAAAACAAGAACCAATGGTATGTCGTCCATGTCCTTTCCGGGCAAGAGTCCAAGGTGCGTGAGCGTATCATGCGCGACTCCAAGGAACAAGAACTTGGAAATTACGTATTTGATGCCTTGGTGCCGATGGAAACTGTTTCCGAAGTGAAAAAAGGCAAAAAAACGGAATCCCGCCGTAAGTTTTTTCCCGGTTATATCATCGTGAACATGAATTTGTTCGATGACGCCAATCAGTTGATCGAGAAAACTTGGTATTTCCTCAAGGAAATGGACGGAGTGATCGGCTTTGCCGGAACCAAAGATCGTCCGGTGCCGATGCGCGCACGCGAGGTGGAAGCTTTGCTCGCCCAAATGCGCGAGCGTGAGGATAGTGTCCGCCCCTCCATTGTTTTCGAAGTTGGCGACACCGTGCGTGTAGCTGACGGTCCTTTTGAAAGCCAAAACGGCATTGTTGAGGAAATCGACGCTGAGCGCGGCAAGTTGCGCGTCGCGGTTTCGATCTTCGGCCGCTCCACTCCGGTGGATTTGGAATTCTGGCAGGTCGAGCGTGCCTGATGAAACGCTGCCGGTTCCGTTCCGGTGCTACCGCAAATCAACGGAATACCCAACTCTCAATTACAACTACTCCTAGTCATGGCTAAAGAAATTACCGGATTCATCAAATTGCAAATTCCCGCAGGCTCCGCCAACCCATCACCTCCGGTCGGTCCGGCTCTCGGTCAGCGTGGTGTGAACATCATGGCATTCTGCAAAGAGTTCAATGCCACCACACAATCACAAGCTGGCGATGTGCTTCCCGTCGTGATCACGGTGTATAAAGACAAGTCGTTCAGCTTCGTCACCAAGCAGCCGCCCGCTGGCAATCTTCTGAAGAAAGCCGCTGGTATTGCTTCCGGTTCCAAAGAGCCTCACAAGGTCAAAGTGGCTAAGCTGACCAAGGAAAAGTTGATGGAAGTGGTGAATCGCAAGATGCCCGACCTCAACACCAAAAATCCTGAAGCCGCCGCTCGTATTCTCGCCGGCACGGCCCGTCAAATGGGCATCGAGGTCGAAGGAATGTAATGACTCTCGCCGGAGTTTCACGACTCCGGCACGCAGGAGGGTTTTGTTTCGACAAAGTCCGCCATCACTGCCAACCAACAGACACCATGTCCAAACAACGTAGCAAACGATACAAAAAAGCTGTGGCTTTGATCGACAAATCAAAGCCTTATGGCCTCAGTGCCGCCGTGGAAGCGATCAAAAGCTTTCCCGCTCCTAAATTTGACCCTGCCGTGACCATCTCCATCCATCTGGGTGTCGATCCTCGCAAGAGCGACCAAATGGTTCGTGGTTCCGTGGCTCTGCCTCACGGCACCGGTCGCAACGTCCGTGTGGCTGTCTTCGCCCAGGGCGATGCTGCCAAAGCCGCTCTCGAAGCTGGCGCCGACCATGTCGGTTATGAGGACTTGATTGCCAAAGTGCAAGGTGGTTTCACCGACTTCGATGTCGCGATCGCCACTCCCGATGCCATGACCGAAGTGCGTAAAATCGCCCGTGTCCTGGGTCCTCGTGGTTTGATGCCCAACCCTAAAACCGGCACCGTCACTGATGACACCGCCAAGGCCATCAAGGAAGTGAAAGCAGGTCGTATCGACTACAAGCTCGACAAAAACGGCAACATCGCCGCTTCTGTGGGCAAACTCTCTTTCTCCAGTGAGGCGATTGCCGAAAACGCGAGCGCTTTCATCGACAGCGTGGTGCGTGCCAAGCCTGCTACTGCCAAAGGAAACTACATGCGCAGCGTGACCATCGCAGCGACCATGCTTCCCGGTCTCGAACTGGAATCTTCCGTTTATACCAAAGTCACCGCGTAACCTCAAGCCCAGCAATTTATTATGAATCCCGATAAGAAAATCATCATCGACGCATTGCAGGAGCAGGTGAACAACTCTCCTTACGTGATCGTTATCGATTACACCGGCATGACTGTGCCTCAGTTCTCCGAACTGCGCAACCGTCTCTCCGCAGCCGGTGCCGAGTGCCACGTCGCCAAGAACACCTACCTGCGTAAGGCCATGGCCGATGCCGGCCTGCCTGACATCAGCGAGAGCTTGGTGGGGCAAACCGCCTTCGTCAGCGGTCAGAGCGAAATTTTTGCCGCTGCCAAAGCGATCAGCAACTTCGAGAAGGAGTTCAAAAAGCCATCGATGAAAGTCGGTGTGCTCGGCGGACAGATCCTCGACCAGGACAAGCTGAAAGCGATCTCCAGCATCATTTCCCGCGAATCCGTGCTGTCGCAACTGCTCGGCACGATCAACGAGCCCGCTGCCCGTATCGCCCGCGTTATCAAGAAAAAATTCAACCCCGAAGACTAAACACCCTCGGATATCCCTTTGAACAGATGGGAGTGGATCTTCGGAAAAACTCCCTGAACACGAAAATGGTTCCTCGTCGGGCTGGTGGCTGCCAGTCTGAAATGCCCGGAGGCTTCCGGGTGCGACGATACCGCACAAACACAATACCATGGCTGACCTAGACAAAATCGTAGAAGAACTCAGCAAGCTTACCGTTCTGGAAGCTGCTGACCTCGTGAAAAAATTGGAAGAATCTTGGGGCGTTTCCGCCGCCGCACCGACCGCAGTTGCTGTGGCTGGTCCTGCTGCTGAAGCTGTCGAAGAGAAAACTGAATTCGACGTCGTTATCACCGACGGCGGTGCCAACAAGATCGCTGTCATTAAGGCAGTGCGCGAAGTGGCTCCCGGACTCGGCCTCGCCGACGCCAAGAAATTGGTGGAAAGCGCTCCGGCCAAAGTCGTCGAAGGCGTTGGCAAAGACGCTGCCGAAGCTGCCAAGAAAAAGCTCGAAGAAGCTGGCGCAAAAGTCGAACTCAAGTAATTCCTATCCCCGGATTTCTCCTCGTGGTCGCTGCTGTGGCCACGAGGAATTTCCTCCACGAAATCGGCGCGAGTTGTCACTCACTGAAGATTTTCCCTCTCCTGCATGCGACCATTCCCGCCGATCTCGACTCGAAAAAACATCTCCTGAACCTGTCCTCGCCCGAACCGTTTACCGGATCGGGCTCAACTTGCTAGCACCACCCAACTGAATACCACCATGTCTGAACGTCTCTATTTTGGAAAATTTGAGGAAGTCATCGAGCCACCGAACCTGATCGAGGTGCAAAGCCGCTCCTACGAGGAGTTTATGCAAAAGGAGATCGCTCCGTCCGAGCGCACGAACACCGGCCTGCAAGCCGTGTTTCACGAAGTTTTCCCGATCAAGTCCTATGACGAGTCCATCACTCTCGACTTCATCAGCTACGATATCGAGGATCCGAAAGTCACCTCGCTCGACTCTCTGCGTCACGGCGAAACATTTTCCGCCGCTCTCTATGTGACCTTCCGACTCAAGGATGAGTCCGGCAGCAAAAAAGAGCGCGTTTACATGGGCGAGTTGCCGATGATGACTCGCCGCGGCACTTTCATCATCAACGGCGCTGAGCGTGTCATCGTGTCCCAGCTTCATCGTTCTCCCGGCATTTGCTTCGAAACCTCCCAGCACTTGAACGGCAAGACGCTGCATTCGTTCCGCATCATCCCGGACCGCGGTTCATGGCTGGAAGTGCAGTTCGATACGAACGACCTGCTGTACGTTTATCTGGATCGTCGCCGCCGTCGCCGCAAGTTCCTTGCGACTACTTTCCTGCGTGCCCTCGGCTATTCGACCGACCGCGAGATCATCAATGAATTCTACAGCCCTGAAACTCTCAAGCTCAACGACAAGCTTGACGAGCATGAACTCGGCCACAAAGTTCCTTTCGAGGATATCATGGATGGCGAACTGGTGGTGGCCAAGGCCTACGAGCCGCTTACCATCGGCATTGTGCGTCAATTGATCGCCCTGGGCCACAAGCAAGTGGAAGTGATCGATGCCCGCGAAGACGAAATTTTGATCAAATCCCTGCGCAAGGACCCCGCTCACGACGAGGACAGCGCGCTGAAAGACATTTACCGCAAACTGCGCCCTGGTGATCCACCAACCGCTTCGAACTCGAAGGCGCTGCTCAAGCGTTTGTTCTTCGATCCCAAGAAATACGACCTCACTCGTGTGGGCCGCTACAAAATCAATCAGAAGCTGGACCTCAATGTTTCTTCGGACACTCGCATCATGGCTCCCGAGGACTTCCTTGGCGCGGTGAAATACATTCTCAAACTGAAAAAAGGCGACGGCGTCATCGACGACATCGATCACCTTGGTTCTCGTCGTGTTCGGGCCGTGGGTGAGCTTCTCGCCAACCAGTGCCGCATCGGCCTCGCCCGTACAGAGCGCCTGGTCAAGGAGCGCATGACCTTGTTCGATGTGAACATCGAAGGCATGATGCCGTCGAAACTCATCAACCCGAAGGCGCTCAGTGCCGTGGTGCGCGACTTCTTCGGCCGCAGCCAGCTTTCCCAGTTCATGGACCAAACCAACCCGCTGGCCGAGCTGACACACAAGCGTCGTCTCTCCGCCCTCGGACCTGGTGGTCTGAACCGCGACCGCGCCGGCTTCGAAGTGCGTGACGTTCATCCGTCCCACTACGGCCGTATGTGCCCGATCGAAACTCCGGAAGGTCCGAACATCGGTCTGATCAACTCGATGTGCACCTACGCCCGCATCAATGAGTTTGGTTTCATCGAAACTCCTTACCGCAAGGTCAAAAACGGCAAGGTCACCAACGAGATCGAATACCTTTCCGCCGACCAGGAGGAGAAATTCCACATCGCCCAGGCGAACAACCCGATCGACAAGTCCGGCAAGTTCCTCAACGAGCGCATCACCGCCCGCGAAAAAGGCGGCGAGTTCATCGAGGTGGGCCCGAATGATGTCGAATACATGGACGTTTCGCCGAAACAGCTTGTTTCGGTGGCCGCCGGTCTGATTCCTTTCCTGGAGCACGACGACGCCAACCGCGCGCTGATGGGCTCGAACATGCAACGCCAAGGTGTGCCGCTCCTGGTTTCCGAAGCTCCTCTCGTGGGCACCGGTCTGGAAGCGAAAGCCGCCCGCGACTCGCGTGCTGTGGTCGTCGCAGAAATGGACGGTATCGTCGCCGCTGCGACGGCCGAAATCATCGTCACCACGCTCGATGGCAAACTGCCTGTGGCCGATGAGAAATTCCTCTCGGATGCCGAGTGCGTGAAAACTAATGTCGACAAGGGCATCATGGCCTATCCGCTGCGCAAGTTCATGCGCTCGAACGCCAGCACCTGCATCAACCAGAAGCCTATCGTGCGCCGTGGTCAGAAGATCAAAAAAGGCGACGTGCTGGCCGACGGTCCGAACACCGAAAACGGCGAGCTCGCCATCGGTCGCAACGTGCTCGTGGCCTTCATGCCCTGGAACGGATACAACTTCGAGGACGCCATCGTCATTTCCGAAAAAGTGGCCAAGGAGGACATTTACACCTCCATCCACATTTCCGAGTTCGACGTGGCCGCTCGCGACACCAAGCTCGGCCCTGAGGAAATCACTCGTGACATTCCGAACGTCGGCGAAGAGGCTCTGAAAAACCTCGACCATGACGGCATCATCCGCATCGGTGCCGAAGTGAAGCCTGGCGACATTCTGGTCGGCAAGATCACGCCGAAGTCGGAAACCGAGCTTGCTCCCGAAGAGCGCCTTCTGCGCGCCATCTTCGGTGAAAAAGCCGCTGACGTGAAAGACACCTCGTTGCGCGTTCCTTCCGGCGTGACCGGCATCGTCCAGGACGTTCGCGTTTCCAGCCACGGCAGCGCCGCCCGTCGCGACAGCAAGATTGATCCGAACGAGATCAAGAAGCAGCTCAAGAAAGTCAACGACGAGCACAAGAAGAAAAAAGATCAGCTCTATGATCAATTGACGGAAAAACTCTCCGACATCCTGCTCGGCGAGAAGATCCCTCTTGACGTCGTCAATGCCCAGTCCGGCGAGATCATTATTCCTTCGAACCGCAAGATCACCAAGACGCTGCTGCGCAAGTTGGCCTCGGTGTACGATCACATCGAGATCGACCCCAGCCCGATCCGCAACAAGATCATCGAGATCATCACTTCCTTCGAGCCGCGTTTTGCCGAAGTCGATAGCGAGCGCGAGCGTCGCCTCGACCAGATGGAAGCCGGTGACGAAGTCGAGTCCGGTCTGATCAAGGAAGTGAAAGTCTTCATCGCCGCGAAACGCAAACTTTCCATCGGTGACAAGATGGCAGGTCGTCACGGCAACAAAGGTGTGGTCGCCACGATCGTGCCGGAAGAGGACATGCCTTTCCTTCATGACGGAACACCCGTGGAGATCGTGCTCAACCCGCTCGGTGTGCCTTCGCGGATGAACGTTGGTCAGGTGCTCGAGACCCACCTTGGTGTGGCAGCGAAAGCACTCGGCTTCAAGGTGGCGACACCGATTTTCGACGGTATCAAGGAAGAGCGCATCTGGGAATTCATGTCCGAGGCCAAGAAGGTCGATGGCGTCAATTTCATCGGTGAAAAAGCCAAGGTGCGCGAGCGCAAGAAGGGCGAGCCTGAGGGCCGCGGCTTCACCTGGATCGGCGATGGCAAGGACGGCACCATGGGCGGCAAATCGACGCTCTATGATGGCCGCACCGGCGATGCCTTCCACAACCCCGTGGTGGTCGGCTACATTTACATGCTGAAACTCGGTCACTTGGTTGCCGATAAGATTCACGCCCGTGCCGTCGGTCCCTACAGCCTCGTCACACAACAACCGCTGGGTGGTAAAGCCCAATACGGTGGTCAGCGTTTCGGTGAGATGGAGGTCTGGGCTCTCGAAGCCTACGGCGCCGCCTACACCCTGCAGGAGCTGCTTACCGTCAAGTCTGACGACGTCATGGGCCGTACCCGCATTTACGAGGCAATCGTCAAAGGCGACAACAACCTGGAAGCCGGAACTCCGGAATCCTTCAACGTTCTCATCAAGGAGATGCAATCGCTAGGCCTCGACGTCCGTCCCGGCAAGCGTGGCAGCAACCAAGGCTCCGGTGTCACCGGTGGCGTGGATGACTTCTCCCTCGATGACCTCACTCTCTAATCCTAACACCCAACTGAACTACTAACTTTATTTTTTTCTATGAACGTTGAAACCAACTTGCGTGAACTTTTTGGAGTGGAGGAGAAGACCGAGCAATTCGATCAGATCGCCATTACCGTGGCCGCACCGGACACCATCCGGTCCTGGTCGAAAGGGGAGGTGAAAAACCCGGAAACCATCAACTACCGCACGTTCAAACCCGAAAAAGGCGGTTTGTTCTGTGAGCGGATTTTCGGCCCTACCCGTGACTGGGAGTGCGCCTGCGGCAAATACAAGCGCATCAAGCACAAGGGCGTGGTCTGCGACCGCTGCGGTGTGGAAGTGACTCTGTCCCGCGTGCGCCGCGAGCGCATGGGCCACATTGAGCTGGCCGTGCCCGTGTCCCACATCTGGTTCTACAAATGCATGCCATCCCGCATCGGCCTGATGCTCGACATCACGGCCCGTCAGCTGGAGCGCATCATTTATTATGAAGATTTCGTCGTGACCAACGTCGGCACCACCAACCTGACTCTGGGGCAGTTGTTGACCGAAACCGAACTCCGCGAGGCAGAAGATGCCTACGGTGAGTCTGCTTTCCGTGCCCGCATGGGTGCCGAGGCGATCCAGGATCTGCTCAGCCAAATCGATCTGCCCACATTGATCGTGGACCTGACGGAACAACTCGCCGCCACGCGTTCCAAGCAAAACCGCAAGAAGTTGGCCAAGCGTCTCAAGATCGCCCAAGGCTTCCACGGTTCCCGCTCCCGTCCGGAGTGGATGGTGCTGAACGTGCTTCCCGTGATTCCTCCGGACCTCCGTCCGCTGGTGCCATTGGAAGGCGGACGTTTCGCCACCTCCGACTTGAACGATCTCTATCGCCGTGTGATCAACCGGAATAACCGTCTGAAAAATCTTCTGCAACTGAAGACTCCGGACGTCATCATCCGCAACGAGAAGCGCATGCTGCAGGAAGCTGTCGATGCCTTGTTCGACAACGGTCGTCACGGCCGTGCTGTCACGGGTGCTGGCAACCGTCCGCTCAAGTCGCTCTCCGACATGCTCAAGGGCAAAGGCGGTCGTTTCCGTCAGAACCTGCTCGGCAAACGTGTCGACTACTCCGGTCGTTCCGTGATCGTGATCGGTCCCGATCTCAAACTCAACCAGTGCGGTCTGCCGAAGAAAATGGCACTCGCGCTGTTCGAGCCCTTCATCATCCGCCGCCTGAAAGAGCTGGGCTACTGCCACACCGTTCGTTCGGCCAAGAAGATGATCGATCGCAAGACCAAGGAAGTGTGGGACATTTTGGCCGACGTGACCAAAGGTCACCCGATCCTTCTCAACCGCGCTCCCACGCTGCACCGCCTCTCGATCCAAGGCTTCGAACCGAAGCTGATCGAAGGCGAGGCCATCCGCGTCCATCCGCTGGTTTGTACCGCGTTCAACGCCGACTTCGACGGTGACCAAATGGCTGTGCACGTGCCGCTCTCGGTGGAAGCGCAGATGGAGTGTCGTCAGTTGATGCTGGCGCCCAACAACATCTTCTCGCCCGCCAGTGGTCGTCCGATCACGGTGCCTTCGCAGGACATCATTCTTGGTTCCTACTACCTTACCTGGGCGCCGATCCGCACCGACAAAGATCGGGAGCGCGACAAGAACATCCACCTGCCTCTGTTCGAAAGCACTGACGAAGTGGAGTTCGCCATCGCTTCACGCAAAGTGGCCTACCACTCGTGGATCCGTATCCGCAACAAGGACTACGGCAAGGACACGCACTACGGCAACAAGGAAGCGAAAATCATCGAGACCACTCCCGGTCGCGTGCGTTTCAACGAAATTTGGCCGGACGGCATGGGCTTCATCAACCACACGGTAGGCAAGAAGCAGATGTCTGACGTCATCTGGCGCTGCTACCAGGTCGCCGGTCAGCGCGGCACGGTGGAGACGCTCGATGCTCTGAAAAACCTCGGTTTCCGCGAAGCATCCCGCTCGGGTTGCTCGGTGGGTATCGTTGATATGGTGATCCCCGAGGAAAAACCCGCCATCATCGCCAAGGCCTACGAGGAAGTGGAAAAAGTCACCAAGCAGTATCGCAACGGTATTATCACCGATGGCGAGCGCTACCAGAAAGTCATCGACATCTGGACTCAGGCCACCGACCAGATCGCCAACCACCTCTATCGCAAGATCGAGCACAACGAAGGCAAAGCCGGTATTTCGCCATTGTTCATGATGGTGGATTCCGGTGCGCGGGGTAACAAGAGCCAGATCAAACAGCTCGGCGGTATGCGTGGTCTGATGGCCAAGCCCTCCGGCGAGATTATCGAACGCCCCATCACCGCGAACTTCCGCGAAGGTCTCTCCGTGCTCGAGTATTTCATCTCCACTCACGGTGCCCGTAAAGGTCTCTCCGACACCGCTCTGAAAACGGCGGACTCCGGATACATGACCCGTAAGCTCGTGGACGTGGCCCAAGACGTGATCGTGACCGAAGAGGATTGCGGCACCGTCAGCGGCATCAGCGTGGCTCCGATCTATGACGGCGACGAAGAAGTGGCGACTCTAGCGATGCGCATTTACGGTCGCGTTTCCCTTCAGAAAGTTGTCGATCCTGTGACCGGTCAAACCATCGTGGATATCGATGAGATCATTTCCGAGAAAGCTTCCAAAGCGATCGAAAATCTGAACTACGACAAGTTCAAGATCCGCTCGGTGTTGACCTGTGAATCCAAACGCGGTTGCTGCGTGAAGTGCTACGGTCTGAACCTCGCCACCATGAAGCCCGCCAAGATCGGTGAGGCGGTCGGCATCATCGCCGCCCAATCCATCGGTGAGCCCGGCACGCAGTTGACGATGCGTACGTTCCACGTCGGTGGTGTGGCATCTTCCGCGTTCAAACAGCCCATCATCAACGCGAAAAACACGGGTCGTCTGGTTTATAAAGACCTGCGTGTTGTGCACTCGCCGGATGGTTGGGTCGCTCTCAATAAAAACGGCAGCGTGTCTGTTCGTGACAAAGAAGGCCTCGAGCTGGAAAGTCATCCGATCGTCATTGGTTCGTTCATCCCCGTGCAAGACGGCGAGGACGTGAAAAAAGGCGATGTGCTGGCGAAGTGGGATCCCTACAACGTGCCGATTCTCACCGAGAAGTCCGGTAAGGTGGAGTTCCGCGACATGATCAAGGGCATCACCGTGCAGACCGAGACCGACAAGGAAACCGGCAAAAAAGGTATGCTCGTCACCGAGCACAAAGAGGACCTTCACCCACAAGTCATCATTCGCGATCTCAAGACCGACGAGATCATCGCCAGCTACTCCATTCCCGTGGGTGCCCGCCTGTCGGTGAAAGAGGGCGAGAAAGTCGATGGCGGCACCATGCTGGCCAAGACGCCGCGTAAAGTGGCTCGCACCAAGGACATTACCGGTGGTCTTCCCCGGGTGGCCGAGCTGTTCGAAGCGCGCAAACCGAAAGACGCCTGCGTCATCGCCAAGATCGACGGTATCGTTTCCTTCGGCAATAACATCCGTGCGAAGAAGCGCGTGATCGTGACCGATGCGCAAACCGGCGAGGAAATGGAGCACTTGGTGCCGATGGGCAAACACATCATCGTGACCGAAGGCGACCGCGTTTCCCGCGGTGACCACCTCACCGAAGGTTCGGTGTCTCCCGAAGACTTGCTCGAAGCTTGCGGCGCTCGCGAACTCCAAGAACACTTGGTGAACGAAGTGCAGTCGGTCTATCGTGTGCAAGGCGTGGAAATCAATGACAAGCACATTGAGGTCATCGTCCGTCAGATGCTGCGCAAGGTGAAGATCACCGATCCCGGCGATGCCGATGATTTCCTCTGGGGCGATCAAGTGGAGAAAACCACCTTCCAACGCATCAACGACCAGATCATTGCCAACGGCGGTAAACCTGCCGAAGGCGAGCCGGTGTTGCTTGGTATCACCAAGGCCTCGTTGGAGACGGAGTCGTTCATCTCGGCCGCCTCCTTCCAGGACACCACCCGCGTGCTCACCGAGGCCTCGACCTTGGGCAAAGTGGACTACCTCAACGGCTTCAAAGAAAACGTCATCATGGGTCACCTGATCCCTGCCGGCACCGGCTTCACCCGCCACCGCGAAGTGGATGTGGAGTTCACCGTCGAGGAACCCGAGCCCATCTTCGTTCCTGCGGAAGACGAAGGTAATGACGATGACGAGTCAGCCATCACCGCCTGAGTTGCACTTCGGCTACGGAATCACCAACGCCCGCCCTTCACCTGGGGCGGGCGTTTTTTGTTAGTTGCGCTGGCGTCCCGCCTGCGAGCTTGCATTGCTTACTTTCTATCTAACAATCTATCCCACGTTTGCTTATGTTGTATTTCATCAAGTTTAGACTCTATGGATTCGAGTCTCCGTTCTTTTTCAATAGATTCAAAACTAGGTGATGAGAAAACGGTATCTGTTGACGGGGATGGAATAGGCAAAAAACTGTTTCTGGTTTCCATGTTGTCTTGAATTTTATCAATACGCTGCTGAGCTTTTTCGGCTAGTTTTGTGCCTGGCGCAATCCGAATTGATTTGCGATATTCATCAATGGTGATCTGTGATCTATCCCCAGATGGTTGCTGCTCCATCTCAACCGCATAGTTGTATTGGGCACGCTGCCTTGAGTCTTCCCCTGGTAGTAAAACCCAAATGCCAATGGCTAATACAGTTGCAACTAATCCAATCCCAATTTTTTGCGATGTGCCGAATGCCATTTGTCCAATTTTTGGGCTTTCTGCTTCAGATTGATGTGTAAGATTCGACTTGGGAATGGCTTTGTAGGAGGCTGAACAGTGTGAGCACATTACGTCTTTCTCCAAATAGTAAACTGGTATGTTTTGTTGCTTGTCGCATCTGCTACATGTTGTAGGAATCATATTAGCTTGTCATAAATTATTTTTTTCACAAAATAGGGGATAAGCACTTTGCACACTACATTGTGAAAACATGATCCCTCATTTTTAAATTTATTAAGACGCTTCGGCAAACTCGGAGCGTGAGACAAGATTGTCCAAATTTTGCCGCAACCCTCACCCCACAGGCGGTGGGCTGACAGGCTCTTCGTTGCTTCGAGTGGGGTCTTCTAGTAGGGATTGGTTGAAGTAATCGGCGGCGCGTTCGGGGTGGCCGAGGTGGTGGCTGGCGATGGCGAGGATGTTTTTGCCAAGTTGCATTTCCAGAACAACGCGGGCGGCGGCGAGGGCGGCGCGGACTTGGGCGAGATCGCCTTTGGCTTCCACTTGGCTCTCGCGGGCGGTGGTGAAACTGGTTTTGAGGGCGGTGAACTCGGCGAGCAATTCAGGGCCGAGGGTGTCTTTGTATTTGTCTGCTGCGGTGATGTAACGATCGAGCAGGGCGGGGAGCTGGCCGATGCGCGCGCGGTTGTAATCTTTCAGGCCCTGGGGATAGAACTCGGCGTAGGCGGCACTTCCTTTGGGGAATTTATCGCGCACGCGGCCCTCGCGCTGGCGCACGGTGCTGCGGAACACTTGCAGCACCTCATCCTTGGTGATGGTGCCTCCCACTTGGGCAGCGAGGTAGGTGGTGCGGTCGGAGAGTTTTTCATCGAAGGCATCGAACGCAGCTACTGTGGGAGCGAGCAGTGCGGTCAGGTTTGCCGGGAGCGCAGGCAGCGCCTTGAGTTTGCCGATGTGATCTTCGGCGAACTGGCGCAGTTCCTCTGCACTGATTTCACGATTGGCCAAGTGGTTTTCAAAGAAACGAGTGATGTTGATCATAGTATGCGTCACCTAGCAGAAATCCCGGGGGAAGGACAAGCAGAAAGCGCAAAAAAATGAATTTTTCGCACAAAGCACATTCCGAGTTTTCCGAACGTCATTGGTCAGCCGACGAGGAACATTCCGAATTTCCCGAACCGTATTTGTCAAACGACAGAAGGCACTCGGACTTTTCCGAACGGCATTTGGCAATCGACGAAAGGCATTCCGAGTTTTCCGAACGGCATTTGTCGACCGACGAGGGGCATCCCGAGTATTCTAAACGGCCTTTATCTGCCGACGAAGGGCATTCAGAGTTTTCCGATCGGCATTTGTCGACCGACGAGGGGCATTCGGAGTTTTCCGAACCTCGCTTCGCTCAAACTCGTTCCATATGCTGGGGTTTCCTCCTCACACGCTGCCCGAGATTTTGCTTTACTTGGCCTCACCGATAAATAGTGTATGCAAAATTTCATGCCAGCAAATCGAAAGCCCTCAACTTCTAGAACTGAACTTGGCACGGATGAAGGTTTTTCCAACTCAGCGACGGTCTTTGACACCGCCCACGCCACCGTTTGCTCCCTCGTCGCGGACTTCGAGGCCCATCGGGAGAACTACATGTCTCCCTCTTATTCAGAAGCCCAAGCGCGGCTCAGTTTCATCGATAAGTTCTGGACCGCCCTTGGTTGGGACGTTTCCCACAGCGTTCAGAAAAATCCCTACGAGCAGGAAGTACGCGTTGAGAAAACCGTCACCGTCGGCGGGGCACAGAAAAAGGCGGACTACGCGTTCTACATCGCCCCCATTTTCACCGCGCCGCTCTTCTACGTGGAGGCAAAGAAACCCTCTGCCACACTCGATACCCCAGATAACTGTTTCCAGCTCCTCCGCTACGCCTGGAACACCAACTGTCCGCTCAGCGTCCTCCACGACTTCGAGGAACTCATCGTCCTCGACTGCCGCTGGCGACCCGACGTGGCCACTGCGCAATCCCGCATTTGGAAGCGCTTCCACTACACCGATTTCCTCGATCCCGAAAAATTCCGCTTCCTCTACCATCTCTTCTCCCGCGAGGCCGCGGCGGACGGAGCCATTGCCAAGCGTGCGGCTGAACTTCCGAAACCCCGTGGAAAATCTCAACAGCGCAATCTCTTCAAGCACTCCCATCTTCGCATCGACGAGGCCTTCCTATCCGAGCTGGAGCAATGGCGCGAGGACCTCGCGAAATCCTTCAAGCGCGACAATCCGAACCTCGATTCCGAAACTCTAACCGAGGTAACCCAGCGCACCCTGGACCGCCTCGTATTCCTCCGCTTCCTGGAAGACAAGGGCATTGAGCAGCGTACCACCGTCGGCGGGCTCGGCGGCGCGAGCGGGACACCCTGGGTGGACTTCCAATCCGCCAGCCGCCGCCTAGACCGGATCTACAATGGAGCCATCTTCCGCCGCCACCCCGTGCTGGATGCAGATTCATTCGTCGTCGCCAGCGACGCCTTCGCTGGCATCTGTGAGGAACTGGATTCCCGGAACAGCGTTTACAACTTCGATGTCATCCCCATCCACATTCTCGGCAGCATTTACGAGCGATTCCTCGGCTCCGTCATCATCGCCACTGCTAAGCAGGCCCGCGTCGAGCAGAAACCGGAAGTGCGGAAAGCCGGTGGCGTCTATTACACTCCGGAATACATTGTCCGCCATATCGTCGAGCAGACCGTGGGGAGACTAATCGCGGGTAAGACCCCGGATCAGATCGAGTTCATGTCTTTCGCTGACATCGCCTGCGGCAGCGGTTCTTTTCTCCTCGGCGTCTTCGAGTGCCTGCTCAAATACCACACCCTTTGGTATAACGAAAACCCGACGAAAGCCCGTCTCCACTCCGCTGCGAAATACACCAGCAAGGGCAAGCTCAGCCGTGCGGAAAAAGCTGGTGATTGCCGGCGCGACGAAGACAGCGGCGCACTCCGCCTCACTCTGGAGAAGAAACGCCAGATACTCCTCAACAACGTCTTCGGCACTGACCTCGATCCCCAAGCTGTCGAAGTCGCCCAATTCTCCCTCTACTTAAAACTCCTCGAAGACGAAACCGCCGGTACCACCCATCAATACCAGCTCGATTTCGAAAAGGACGCCCTCCTGCCATCTTTGGATCAAAACATCATCTGCGGAAACGCTCTCATCGGCTCCGACATTTCGGGACTGTTCTCTTTGCTGCCGGAGGAAGAGGAGAAAATTAGGCCTCTCGACTATCAGAGCGCGTTCCCTAATGTTTTCAAGCGCGGCGGTTTCGATTCAATTGTGGGTAATCCGCCTTACGACGTAGTGGAAAAAAATCGCGGCCAAGCTTCATGGCCACATGATCTATTGCATCAATATGTAAGAGAGGCCCCACACTTGGCACACGCCTTGGGCGGAAAGCTTAATCTATATCGCTTCTTCATAGTTCGCGCTTTGGAGCTTGTCCGTGCGGGTGGGGCATTTGGCTATATTGTCCCGCTTTCTATACTCGCGGATATAAGTTGCGCTGCCACCAGAAGACATCTACTTGCCGTTTCTTCAGAGATCAGCTCAGACTGCTTTCCTCAGAAAGACAACGCCACGCGAAGAGTATTCATTGATGCAAAGCTTTCCACTTGTATTTTATTAGCAATCCGCAAACCGCCGACCGTTAGCGATAGAGTTACTGTGAGAGTTTATCCGTGGAATTCATTTGAAGACACATTCAAGAAATCCGTTTTCCGTCGGAATCAACTGTCGTTAATTGATCCTCTCTACAGTTCTATCCCGTTGGTAACACAAAGTGAATTTGACACTTGCGTCAAGCTCCATTCAGCTAAAGACAATGTCCGATTCATTGATGTAGCAGGAGTAAACATCACGCGTGGTGAAATCAACCAAACGATCTATAGGGAATACATTTCTGATAATTCAAGTCTTGTTCGGCTACTGAAAGGAGTTGAAATAGCGGCATATCAAATCAAAGAGAAGCTAAGTCAGGGACACCGTGAGTGGTTTGATGAGGCACGATTTTTGAGTGCAGGAAATTCTCGAAGGCAACAAGCATTTGAGCCACGAATAGCAACTCAGCGTATCACAGGGGTTGATGAACGATTACGAGTGGTAGCTACTGAAGTTACTCCAGTCTGCTATTTTGCCGACTCAACAAACTCAATAGCCCTCAGCAAAATCTGCAAATACAACGCGCGTTATCTTCTTGGGATTCTGAATAGTCGTTTGATTCAATGGAGATTCAAGCTCACTAGTACCAACAACAACGTTGGTACGAACGAACTAGAAAATCTCCCGTTTCCGGCGCTTGACCTGAAAAAATCAGATGGTCGTAACCGCCACGACAAGATGGTCGATTTAGTAACTCAAATGCTCGAAGCAAAGAAGCAGGAAGCTGCTGCCGGGAACGACGTGAAGCGGGATTTCTGGTCCCGCAAAACCCAAGGGCTGGACCGCCAGATCGACAACCTAGTTTACGAACTCTACGGCCTTACTCCCGAGGAGATCGATCTGGTGGAAGGAAACGCCCCCGCAGGAAAGGAGCCCGCCCATGACTGAGACCCCTACACTCCGCCGCACGGTGAAACCGGCTAAGCGCCCCTTCACCACTACCTATGAGCAAGGTACCGGCTACGCTCCGGAACTGCTCGCCGCGCACGCCGCGCAGGAGCTTCGCTGCCTACTCCGCCACCCGCGCTATGATGCCGCCATGCCTGAGATCATCACGCAAGTCACCGCCCGTGCAGAGCGTTGCTGGCAAGCCCAACCTCGCTGGCGCACACGCTGGACCCGCGCCGGGCAAGCCGGAAATCTTGCTTCGCTCCTCATCTGGTTCCGCCACTGGACCGCAGCGGCGGCTATCAGGAAAGGGGTTTCCTTGCCCGCAGCAGTGAAAGAGAGCTACGCGCTTGGCGTTCAAGCCACATGAATGAGTGACCCCTCACATACACGGGAGTTTAGCCTTTATTCACTAGTGTAGTCCGTCAAGCAGATTGGGTCTTATTGAGCTTCGCGCGGCCTCGTT
>ERZ1066127.350-NODE-350-length-26619-cov-11.169553_pt1 | contig 26619 bp, 25 predicted proteins | sample MGYA00382774_ERZ1066127 | MGnify/ENA primary metagenome ERZ1066127 (study PRJEB33369, sample SAMEA5778357) | biofilm metagenome | biome: Industrial cooling water; feature: Water cooling tower basin; material: Biofilm | place: United Arab Emirates | collected... | reverse complement strand
GAATCCAGCACCTGGGTTTCCCATCGACCGTTCATATAAATGCCGCTGTTGCCACGCTGCTGGCTGCGAGCCAGAGGTTTGTAGGGAGTGCGGAACTCCACGTGGAGTTGGTAATCGCTGAAGTGCTCTTTGCTCATGCAGTTCGTCGCTTGCAAGTAACCGTCTTTCACCACGCCCTTGTCCCAGGCATCGGCGGAAGTGCCGTCGAACAACACCACCGCACCGGCAGGAGGCTTGACACCCAGCGTGGGGCTTTTGCGCTCGACGCGGCTCAGCTTGTCGCGTTTGCCGTTGGCATCAGTGAATGTCAACATGCCTTGCTGGATGGAGATGTGGATGGAGGGGTTCTCCTGACTGCATACGACGGCATCACCCTTGCGCTCGCCCGACAATCGAAAGCGCGATTGACCGGGCTGCCAGCCATCACCGGGCAATCCTCCTTCGAGAATGTATACATCGAATTTCCCCTGCCCCAATGCAACCACCTGCGCGCCCTGTCCGGTCGGGCCTTGGCTGCGATACTCGCCCTGCACCGCGAAATCGGCATCTTCTTTCAAGGCGACTTCCGGATCGATCCAAGTCGTAGCGTTAGCAGGAGCTTTGTCCGCGAATGCGGTGGCAGTGAGTGCGAGGGCGAGAAACAAAGTGCGCGTTTTCATAGGTGAAATTCTGCTGCTGACTACGATTCGCCCGCGCGATGTCTATCGATGGAAATCTTACAACTGCCACCAACCGCAGGGCTCGTCCTGAGAAGCACAGTTCACACTCACGTCCGCAAGCCCCTTTTTTTGCAATACCTGCCGCATCGTGCGGGTGGCGATATCACGACAATTGCAATCGCTGCTCAGGTGCCCGAGCACCACGTGCTTGAGCGCGTCGTGGCTGATGCTGTCCAATAGCTCCGCGGCCTGTCGGTTCGACAAATGTCCGTGTCGCGAGCTGATGCGTTGTTTGATCGACCACGGACGTTTGGTATCGGCGGCGAGCAATTCATCATCGTAATTCGCTTCCAGATACAGTCCGTTCATGCCTTGCAAGTGCTGGGTGACGCTGTGGGTCACGTGGCCGGCATCGCTGATGAGTCCCAGGCTTTTTTCCTCGCTGCGCAGAACATATCCGACGGGATCCACCGCATCGTGGAGGATGGAAAAACTTTCCACACGCAGGCTGCCGATGCTGAACGACTGCCCTGCCTCAAAGGTATGCCAGCGCCCCTGAATGCCTGATTCGCGCAACACATGAGCCGTGGCACTGGTGGCATAGAGCGGCACATCGTGTTGCTTGAGCAGGGTTTTCAAGCCGCGCACATGATCGCCGTGTTCGTGTGTGATGAGAATGCCGTCGAAGCGGTCGCTGCCCAGTTGCAAGGCACGGGAAAGCAGTTGCCGGGCGCTGAGTCCGGCATCGATGAGAAGAGTGGTGTGAGCATATTGGGCGAGCGTCGCATTGCCGCTGCTGCCACTGCCGAGAATCGCAAATTGCACGGCGCGGAGCATGACGGAAAGGGTCCGGCGTGGTCAAGCAAGGACCGCGAATCCCATCCTTGCAATCCGTCCAAAACTCGGCATCTTCGCCTCAGATGATACGTTTCACGATTTTCGGTATTCCGGTGGAGATTCAACCCTGGTTTTGGGTGATTTTGGCTGTGATCGGATCCAGTTTTGGTCGCATCGGAGCAAGCGCCAACGAAGCTCTCGTGGTGGCTTTGTTTGTGATCGCCGGTGGACTTTCCATTTTCGTTCACGAGCTGGGGCATGCTCTCACGGGAAAGTATTTCCGTGCTCGTCCCCATGTGGTATTGCACGGATTCGGCGGTCACACGGCATTTCCGGGTGCACGCTTCACGCGCATGCAGAGTTTTGTGCAAACGGCTGCCGGCCCCGTGGTGCAATTGATTCTGGGCGGCATCGCCTTTGGGGTGTTGCTGTCTCCTCTGGAGTTTTCGCCGATGTTCAAGGCATTCATTTACTTTCTCTTTTCGGTCAGTGTCTTTTGGGCACTGCTGAATCTGATCCCCGTGTTCCCCCTCGATGGCGGTCAAATGCTGGCTGCGGCCCTCGGTCCGCAGCGACGAAAGCTGTGTTTGCAGATCAGCATCGCTGCTGCCGTGATAGGAGCGATTTTACTGTGGAAATTTGGCATCGGGATCTTCATGCCGATTTTCCTGCTGTTCTTCGCCTGGCAAAATTACCAGGAATTGAGGGACAACGGATACTAAGCGTGAGAAAAACAAAGCCGGAATCCGGCAATCAGCGAAAAGGCGATCACCAGCCCTTCGAACCAGCGCTGCGGCACGTGTTTGACGAGAAATTTCCCCGCCACCACGCCCAGCCACACCCCGGGCACCAAGAGCAGGTTGATTTTGAGTGTCTCCCAGGTGGTCAGCGAGAGATTCACCGTCATCGGCACTTTGAGCAGATTGATCAGCAGGAAAAACCGCGCGCTGATGCCGATCAATTCCATCTTCGGAATGCGGCGAGAGAGCAGAAACAACTGGATCACCGGCCCGGCGGCATTGGCGATCATGGTGGCCATGCCTCCGGCGACTCCAGCGGCGATGCCAAAACCCTGCGAGTCCGCCACGCGATGAAACAGCGGTTGATTCGCCCAACGCAAGGCCTGTACCGCGACCATCAGCAACACCGAGACGCCGATGCCCTTGCGCGCCTGCTGGTCATCGATGGCCGCCAGCACGAAGTAACCGATGGCGAGTCCGATCAACGCGGGCAGCAGCAATTTCCCTACCGGCTTCCACGAGCCATGCTCACGAAATGCCGGATACACGGTGAGGTCGGCAATGATCAGCAAGGGCAGGACCAGTCCCACGGACGTTTTCGCTCCGAACAACTCCGCAAACAGCATCACCGAAATCATCGAGATACCGGTGAAGCCGGTTTTCGACAAACCGACACACAAGGCACCACAAAGCGCCATGGTCCACGCCATCGGACTGTCGGGCATCATGTTCACCGCCCCATTTTCACGATGAGATCAAAGTGTTTTTTCAACACCGGTGTGATGGACAGACGTGTGCCTTTTTGCAACACCAGCATGCCTTCGAGTTTCGGCTCCTGCCGCAGCATCTCGAGTGTCACCATCTGCAAAAATTCCTTTTCAAACGAAAAATCCACCAACCACCAACGCGGTTTGGCTTCGGTCGATTTTTCATCGAAATATTCGGAAGAGGGATCCCATTGAGTCGGGTCGGGGTACGGTTCCGATGCCACGCGCGCCACACCCACCACTCCCGGCGGTGTGGCATTGCTGTGGTAGAAAAGAGCAAGGTCACCGATCTGCATGTCGCGCCACATGAAATTCCGCGCCTGATAATTGCGAACCCCGCTCCACGGCTCCTGCTTCACTTTCTTCAGATCGAAAATCGAAAACACGTCCGGTTCGCTCTTGATCAGCCAGTATTTCATCGCGCAAGAGAGTAAGCACGACCGAACGCAATCTCAATGCATTCTTAGTGAAAATAAAAGATCACTCCCTAAGGAAACCTCAACGAATCCCCTTCTCACGCCACGATCCGGGCTCAAGACTTTGATGGAAAACGGAGATGATGAAGACCTCCTCGGTCGTTACGACCTGGATGAGAAAATACAGGAATCGCCGAAACGAACGATCATGTCCGAGCATCGCGAGATCAATTGGAGTGCTTTCGTTGATTTTCTTTGAAATAGCGGGACCAATCATCCGGGACGTCATACACAGGGAGTCCGATCTTGCGGAACAGCTTGGCAAGACCGTCGTAGTCCAGTTGGGGAGATAATCCCTCAGTCGGGAGACTACGATATCCAAAGCACATCAAACAGACTTCCAGATGAGCGACGATGGAACCATCGGCTGCGTAAAAGATCAGCCCATGATGCGGTATGTAACAACCCGCCGCGCCAGATGGATCTTGCTCGCCTGTTATAAAATTTGCCAATTCCACAACATCCTCCGTGCTCAGGTACTTGGATGCGGAGCCAACAATAAAGGGATGTTCCACCCCGTCTTGAATCAGCCTCCGATCTGTGCAGCTAACCGACATGCCCTCCGCATCGCCCTCTGCACAGTCAAATACGACAGCTTTTACCGTGACAGCGCCTTTCGCCCAGTCTTTGAGTCTGGCATCTAGCACAATTTGATGAGGAGCTGGCTCGATGCTCGGGGCATCCGCATCCTGTTTCAACACATCATTCTGTTTATTCCCATCGCATCCTAGAAGTAAGATTAGAATGACACCAATGATAGACGCTTTCACCCTGGACCATACGCCAGAAAATGCGACAGGCTTTCACAGAGGCTCTGCCTGCGTTCCGGGTTTTCCAAGGCCCAAGAATCCGCAAAAAACCTTGAATATCCCCTTTCTTTCCCCCACCGTCCCGCCTGTCCTATGCTTTCTGTCCACAAATTGACCAAAACTCTCGGCGGTCGCACCTTGCTGCGCGATGCGGAAATGACCATCAACTGGGGAGAACGCGTGGCGCTGGTGGGCCCCAACGGCGCCGGCAAATCGACGCTGTTCCGCATGATCCTCGATGAGGATTCCCCCGATGAGGGCACCATCGAGCGCGATGAATACGCCATCACCGGCTACCTCGCCCAGGAAGCGGGATCGCCGGGCGACGAGACGATTTTGGAAATCGCCATGGGCGTCACGCCAGAAATGGTCGGCCTGCTGCGCACCATGCGCGAGCACGAGGCCAAGGACAATCACGGTGACCCGGAATACGCCAAAGCCCAGGACCAGTTCAATCACCTCAACGGCTACCAACTCGAGCCCAAGGCGAAAAAAATCCTCAACGGCCTCGGCTTCAAGGAAGAGGATTTCCACAAACCCGCCTGCGAATACTCCGGTGGCTGGGTGATGCGCGCCTACCTCGCCCGCTTGCTGGTGATGGAGCCGGACTTGCTGATGCTCGACGAGCCCACCAACCACCTCGACTTGCTTTCCTTGCTGTGGCTCCAGCGCTACTTGCTCAACTACTCGGGTGCCATTCTAATGATCTCCCACGACCGCGATTTCATGGACGCCTTGGTCGAATCCGTGGTGGAGATCGATCCGGATGCCGCCAAGCTCATCACCTACACCGGCAACTACTCCGCCTATCTGCAACAGCGCGAGCAGCGCTACGAGCAATTGGTGACCGCCTATCGCAACCAGCAAAAGGAAATCGAAGGACACCAGGAATTCATCGACCGTTTCCGCCAGGTGACCTCGAAGGCATCACAAGTGCAGTCGCGCGTGAAATTCCTCGAAAAATTCGAACGCATCGAGAAACCACGCGCACCGCGCAAGGCCTTCAAGTTCAGCTTTCCGCAACCACCGCGCTCGAACCAGAAAGTCATCGAGCTGCAAAAAGTCTCGCAGGCCTACGGCACCAAGCAGATTTACAAGGACCTCGATCTCACCATCGAACGCGGTGACCGGATCGTGCTCGTCGGCCCGAACGGCGCGGGCAAATCGACCTTGCTCAAGATCCTCGCCGGCGTGCTACCCATCAATGGCGGCAAGATCGACGTCGGCTACGCTACCAAACTCGGCTACTACTCGCAGCACCGCTCGGAAGCGCTCAATGAAAACAACACGGTGTTGGAAGAAGTGATGTCGTCCTGCTCGACGCTGCGCGAGGATGAGGCCCGCTCCATTCTCGGCTCCTTCCTGTTCCGCCGCACCGATGTGGAAAAACGCATTCCCGTGCTGTCCGGGGGAGAAAAATCGCGCTTGAACCTGGTGAAATTCCTCGTCAATCCGCCGAACCTGCTGCTCATGGACGAGCCGACGACCCACCTCGACATCCTCTCCATCGACTCGCTTGTTTCCGCGCTCAAGAGCTACGAAGGCACGCTGGTCTTCATCTCCCACGATGTGCACTTCATCCGCTCGCTGGCGGAAACGACCCTGCACATCAACAACGGCACGGTGACGCGCTACTCGGGCGGTTACGAGTATTTCCTCGAAAAATCCGGCCTCAACGACGACCGCGGCGCGGTGACGGCCTGATCGGAGTAACCCTACGCCGCCTGCCCCATGATCCCATGAACGGTCGTCTCGCACTCGCTGTTCTGCTCTGGGGCATCGCCTGCCATTTCGCCACGGCGGCCCGACCGAACGTCATCGTCATCATGACCGATGACCAAGGCTGGGGCGATCTCAGCGTGCACGGCAATCCCCACCTCGCCACGCCGCATCTCGATTCATTGGCTCGCGATGGTGTCTCGTTCGATCGATTTTATGTAAGTCCCGTCTGCTCCCCCACGCGGGCGGAATTTCTCACCGGCCGCTATCACCCGCGCAGCGGCGTGCGCAGCACCTCGCAGGGTGGTGAGCGCATGAATGCGGATGAACAAACCATCGCCGATGTTTTCAAGGGCGCGGGCTATTCCACCGCTTTGTTCGGAAAATGGCATAGCGGCATGCAGTGGCCCTACCATCCGAATGCGCGCGGCTTCGAGGAATTTTACGGCTTCTGCTCAGGGCACTGGGGCGATTACTTCAGCCCATGGCTGGAGCACAATGGCGAACCCGTGACAGGCCATGGTTTCCTGATCGATGACCTCACCCAACGCGCCATGCAGTTCATGAGCCAGGGCAAAACGACAGGCAAACCCTTCTTCCTCTGTTTGTCCTATAACACACCCCACTCCCCCATGCAGGTGCCGGATCAGTGGTGGGAAAAATTTTCTAACAAACCGATCAGCCCGCAGCCTAACGGACGCAAAAAAGATGACCCCCGTCATACCCGCGCGGCATGGGCGATGTGCGAGAATATCGATGGGAATGTGGGGCGCTTGCTTGCCAAGATCGATGAGCTGAACGTCAGCGGGCAAACGCTGATCCTGTTCCTCTCCGATAACGGCCCGAACGGCGCGCGCTGGAACGGCGGCATGAAGGGCATCAAGGGCTCCGTGGACGAGGGCGGCGTACGCTCACCCTTGCTGGTGCGCTGGCCGGGCAAGGTACCGGCGGGCAAACGCGTGGCTCCCCTTGCCGCTGCCATCGATCTTTTGCCGACTCTCGCCGCCATGGCGGAAATCCCGCTCACGAGTCCCAAGCCCCTCGATGGCGTGAACCTGGCCCCTCTGCTCATCGATCCCGAAAAAAACTCTGTCGCCTGGCCGGAGCGCAAGATTGTTTCCCATTGGGCCGGGAAAATCAGTGTGCGCACCCGGCAATACCGGCTGGATGCCGCGGGCCGGCTCTATGACATGATCGCGGATCCGGGACAGAGCATCGATGTCGCCGCCGCACATCCTGACATCACACGCGAACTCACAGCCGCCGCTGCCGAGTGGCGAAAAACGGTATTGCCTGCCAGCGGCAAGGACGAGCGCCCTTTTGTCATCGCCCATCCCGCGGCGACCTGGACGCACCTCCCCGCCCGCGATGGCATCGCTCACGGCACCATCCAGCGCTCCAGCATCCACCCGAATTGCTCGTATTTCCTGAACTGGACCAGCACACGCGACAAGATCACATGGGACGTGGAAGTAGCGTCCAGCGGAACATACGAGGCGCTACTCTGGTATGCCTGCCCGCAGGAGGACGTGGGCTCCACCATCGAGCTAAGCCTTGGCCCAAACCGCCTCGTGGGCCGCGTGACCGAAGCGCACAATCCGCCACTGGTCGGCCGCGCAAACGACCGCGCGCCCCGCACCGAGAGCTACGTCAAGGACTTCCGCGCGATGAAACTCGGTGAGATACAACTGGAAAAAGGCTCGGGCATCCTCACGCTACAGGCCCCGCAGATTCCCGGTCGCCAAGCGATGGAGTTCCGCCAACTGACGCTCAAGCGAGTGAAATGACTGGGCAAACGCTGTCATGTGCGGCTCATCCGTGGCAGTGCTTTCCATGTGCCGCCACGGCCTCACCGACGGCAAAACCGGAAGCCCGGCATGGCTTTGACCAAGCGGCGCATTTCCAGCTTGAGCAAGGTGGCGGTGACGGTGGCGGGCGGCAGGCCGCTTTGCGAAATGATCCGATCCACGCTTTTTTCCTCACTGTCCAGCACCGCAAAAACGGTGGCTTCATCGCCTTCTAACAAAGGCATCTCGGTCTGCATGGCATCGACTGCGTTTGGCATGGTTTTGCCGAAGGAGAACACGCCGAGGTCATCGATGATGTGCGCCGGATCGGCGGCGAGGGTGGCTCCATCGCGGATGAGTTGGTGGCAACCGGCGGAGGTCGGCTTGTCAATGGGACCGGGGATGGCATAGACGGATTTGCCGTATTCGCTGGCGAGATTGGCGGTGATCATCGCGCCGGACCACGCGGGGCACTCGGTCACCAGCAAGGCTCGGCACCACGCGGCGACGATGCGATTGCGCTGCGGAAAGGTCTGCTTGTCCGGCTCGGTGTGGAGCGGGAATTCGGAAACGATGGCACCGTGACCGTTGGCGATTTTTTCGGCGAGCCCGAGGTTTTCCGGCGGATAGATTTTTGCCAAACCCGAGCCGATCACCGCGATCGTGCGCCCCCCGGCAGCCACAGCGGCTTCGTGCGCGGTGGTATCGATGCCGCGCGCCAGGCCCGAAATGATGGTGTAGCCGGCATGGGCGAGTTGATAGGAAAATTTTTTCGTCGCCTGGGTGCCATACATCGTGCTGCGCCGCGAGCCGACGACGGCGATCGAATGCTTGTCGCGCTCTTCCAGTTTGCCCCAGACGTATAACACGTTTGGAGCGTCATACACGTCGCGCAGCGGCAAGGGGTAGCCTTCATCGAACTTCGATAGCAACGTGAGCCCGCGCGATTTCACCTCGGCGAGCTCTTTCGTCACATCACAGTGGTCCTGCCAGCGGTGGAGGATGGCCGCCGTTTCCTCGCCGATGTGGCTGATGCGTCGCAGCACATCGATGGGCGCACCCAGCACCGCGGCGGGCGAGGAAAAGTGATCGAGCAATTTTTGCACCCGCACCGGACCGATGCGCGGCAGGAGATTGAGGGCGACGAGGGCTTCGGTGTCGGTCATGGATGCCATTGGGAGAGTTGTTCCGGGAACGGACAGTGGGCGCAATCGCTGGTATCTTCCAGACAAAAATCCCGATAGACCTGCAGCAGCGCCTGCTGGTGTGCCAGGGATTTCTGCCACGGCTTGGCCAGCGCCTCGTTGCCGAACAAACGGATGCCGGCGCGGCGCACGGACTCGTTGCAGCTGAGGGCGCGCAATGTCTGATAGGCGGCGTAGTCGTATTCCGGGTCATCGTGCAAGGCCAGCGGCGCGAGGTGATTCGCGATCCACTCCAGTGCCTGTGTTTTGCCAAAGAGAGCGATGGATGTTTCCGATCGCACCGAGGCAAGGGTGTGGTGGTGATTCCAGAACGCGTGGCTGAGTTTCGCCAACGCCGCGAGCAGAGGCTCCGTGCGAAAAGGGCGGGCCAGCGCCAGCGCGCGGAAGGTCGGCCAATGTTGCGCCAGGCAAGCCAGTGCCGCGACGCGACGGTGCGGATGGTTCGCCGGGCGATGGCCGTGCATTTTCCACGGGATCTCGCGCGTTGATTCGAACAACGCACGGTGTTTCCACCAGTTCTTCCACAACTCGCTGAGATACGCCCGTGTGTCGCCGCTGGCCTGTTCGTGGATCTGCGGGTGGAGGAAGCCGGCACTGCCGAAAAGGACGGCTTCCGTGGCGTGGGAAATTTCGCGCAGCTTGCTGAGGCTGGCCCGCTGCGCCAGGATTTGCATGGGCAGGGCATTGCCGCGATAGCCGAGCGTCTGCGCCACCGATTGGAACAACGCGGCATCGCGCCCGTGCACATCGGCATTTTGCAGAAAACGCCGGGCTTTGTTTTGCGCCCGATGGAGTGCCGCCTCCCGCAGCAACTCCTGGATCTGCAGCGCACTCATCTCGCGCAAGGGTGCCACACAACGGCCTGCCCGCGCGATGGCCGTTTCGCGACGCGGGCGTTGCAAGGCCAGTGCCAGAGCCTCATCATCGATCACCACCTGCGGGATCAGCGTATGCTCGTCATTGCGGATGAAATGGGCGCGATCCTCGCCACGGAAACTCACGTGCAAAACCACATTCCGATAGGCCGGATTCGTCGCATGCTGGTGGTTTTCCCAATCGCTGGCATGCGGGTCCAGCTCTAACGCGCCATGGCACTCGCGGCCCTGAATGCCGACCACCACATGTTGAAAATCCGGCCCCGCACCGCGATTCCATTCACCGAACTGCAAGATGCGCACGACCTCGCCGGTGGTGGTGGTGAAGTCCCGCCCGAAGGCTCCAGAAAACCACAGCGCTTGCAGCTCAAGCTCGGCTGGCAAGGCCAGCGCCGCACGCTCCGCCACCACGGAGCCATGCCCCCACACTTGCTCGACCAATGCTTCGTATCGCACGATCCATAGCCTGCCAACTCAGGCATTTTTGTCAATCGCCGCCTTCGTGCTGGACGTCATCCGCGTTTTCCGTTTTACCTCCGTCATGGCAATCAACACATCACTGCTCGCCCGCATTTGCGAGGCCCCCGGCGCTCCGGGATTTGAAAAGGAAATCCGCAAGCTCGTGCTCGAAGAAATCAAGGACCTCGCCGATGACATTTCCGTCGATAACATGGGCAACGTCGTCGCCCTGAAAAAAGGCAAATCGTCCGAGAAAAAAATCATGGCCGCCGCCCACATGGACGAGATCGGTTTCATCGTCACGCACATCGACGACAAGGGCTTCGTCCGCTTCAACACACTCGGCGGCTTCGATGCCAAAACCCTCACCTCCCAGCGCGTGATCATCCACGGCAAAAAGGACATCATGGGTGTGATGGGCAGCAAGCCCACTCACATCATGCAGCCGGAGGAGCGCAACAAGGCGGCGCAAATCCGCGATTATTTCATCGATACCGGTCTCACGAAAAAGGAGCTGGAGAAATACATCCACGTCGGTGACTCGGTCACGCGCTACAGCCCGCTCGTCGAGCTCGGTAACTGCGTCAATGTGAAATCGTTAGACAACCGCGTTTGCGTGTTTCTCCTCATCGAAACACTGCGCACCCTGAAAAAAGCCAAGAGCAAGCCATGCTACGATTTTTACGCCGTGTTCACCGTGCAGGAGGAAGTCGGCCTGCGCGGCGCGAATGTTTCCGCGTTGAAAATCCAGCCGGACTTCGGCTTCGGGCTCGATACCACCATCGCCTACGATGTCCCTGGTTCCACCCCGCAGGAGCAATGCACCGCGCTCGGCAAGGGCGTGGGCATCAAGCTCATGGACTCGTCCGTGATCTGCGACTACCGCATGATCGCCTTCATGAAGGAGACGGCGAAAAAGCACAAGATCCAGTGGCAGCCGGAGATCCTCGCCGGGGGCGGCACCGATACCGCGGGCCTGCAGCGCATGAGCGCCGGTGGTTCCATTGCGGGTGCCGTTTCCATTCCCACACGACACATCCATCAGACCATCGAAATGTCCGATAAAGATGACATTCAAGCCGGCATCGACCTGCTCACCGCCTGTGTGTGCGAGATCGACAAGCACGATTGGTCGTTCTGATCGATGAATGGCATTCATTTTGCCACTGCGGCTACGAGATTTCCTCTCGTAGCCGTATTTTTTTAGAATCTTCTCCCATGCCGATTTTGTCGTTGTTCCACGGGTTTTTTCCAGCCCCCGTGACCCGCTTCACGGGAGCGGAATCGGGAATTTTTTAGAAAATTAGTTAAGCTCTGCACCACTCGTTCCAAGCGAATTTTTTTTTCGCACCAAGAGCGTCATTCGCCTTCATCGCAGGAGCTTGATCTGCATGGGTTTTGCATTGTAAACACGTCACCCGACATACAATATATGGTATTGTGAATAATTTGTGGATACTACATGAGCAAAATTCTTTTGACCTGCGAAATGTTTTTCTCTAGTTTCACCGCCGCTGCCGATTGCGCCTGTGAACCTTGTTTCAGGAGGAAATCGTGCCTCGATTCACTTTTCCACTCTCCATTTTTATGTCCACCACCACCACTTCCTCGAATACCACCACCTACACCCTCGGCCAACGCACTTTTGTCCTCGATAAAGAGAAAGCCGAAGCCGCCTACGCCGCGAAAAAAGTCATCAACGGCCGCGAAACGATGTTCTTCAACATCCTGCCGCTGAAATACTCCTGGGCCTACGATCTCTACAAGACGATGAAAAACAACCATTGGGAGCCGGAGGACATCCCGATGCAAAAGGACGTCGAGCAATGGCGCTCGAACGATATCTCGGATGTGGAGCGCTGGATCATCAAGATGGGCATCGGCTACTTTTCCGCCGCGGAAGGCATCGTCGGTGACAACATCCTGCATGTCGTGCGCGAGGTGATGACCGCTCCCGAGCTCAAGCTGGTGCTCGGCCGCCACGCCCACGAGGAAAACATTCATGCCGACTCCCTCGTTTACATGATTTCCTCGCTCGGCCTCAACCCGCACGAGTGCGAGGCGATGTTCGAGGACATCCCCACCATCACCGAGAAAAACCATTTCGTCGTCTCGAACAGCCGCAAGCTGCGTCGCGACATCGACCTCACCGTCACCGCCAACAAGCAGGCCCTTGCGAAGAACATCTTCCTCTTCGGCCAGGTGATGGAAGGCACGCAGTTCTACGGCCTCTTCGGCATGATCCTCAGCCTCTACCGCCAGAACAAGTTCCCCGGCATCGGCCAGATGTTCCGCTACACCCTGCGCGATGAGTCGAACCACATCGAGGTCTTCCGCAACCTGCTCATGGATCTCGTCGATGAAAACCCCGACATCTGGACCGAGGAGTTCCGCGAGGACCTCCGCGCCACCATGGCCGAGGGCATTTCGTTGGAGAAAAAATTCATCCGCGACTGCCTCCCCGTGGCCTCCATCGGCCTGAGTGCCGCCGAGTTCGAACAATACATCGACTACATCGCCGATCGCCGTCTCGCCTCCTGCGGTCTCGCTCCGCTCAACGAAAGTGTCTCCAATCCTTTCCCCTGGCTGGCGGAAATGATGGACATGAAAAAAGAGCAGAACTTCTTCGAAGGCCGCGTCACTGAATACCAAAAAGCCTCCGCCCTCGGCCAAATCGACGATGATGAGCTGTAAGGCAAAGTGGCGAGTGTGAAGTGAGCAGTGATCAGTGGAAAGGCAGTGTTATGAGTGAAATCAAAACGTTTGAAGATTTGGAAGTATGGAAGCGAGGATGTCAGCTGGCGGTTGACGTCTGCGTTGGCATGCATGAGTCCAAAAACTACGCTCTCAAGGACCAAATGACACGCGCCGCCATCTCCATTCCCTCGAACATTGCCGAAGGCTGCGAACGCGATTCCACCCCGGAATATATCCGTTTCCTTCGCTACAGCAAAGGCTCCTGCGGCGAACTTCGCACCCAACTCTACGTCCACGAAAGAGTGCAGAAAAAACTCAAACTCACCGGCCTGAACGACGCCAAAGAAATGATCCAGGAAACCAAAGAAATCTCCGCCATGCTCCAAGGCCTTATCAACTCCTTGGAACGCAAACAAAAAAACGACTCCCCTCACTAAGCCCTCCCCACTTCAACATTCAAACCACTGATCACTGCTCACTGATCACTCACCACTAAAAAAAGCACCTCTCGCTCCCCAATCCCTCTCAAATCAAAAACCATCATATCACCATGTACCGCTCCCTTACCTTAGAAGAAGACCTCGCCCTGAAAAAAGTCATCACTGACCGCGCCAGCATCACCGATACGCAGTTCGCGTGGCGGGAAGTGCTCGGCAAGGATTTCCACGGCACCCACCCGGAAATCACCGTCACCTCCGGCGCGACGGAATCCCAGTTCTCCCTCGCCCAGGTCGCCGATACCATCGGCAGCGCGCTCACCGATTTGCTCATCTCGCGCCAGACGAAACAGGACAACATTTTCAGCGACACCAACCGCGCCTTTGTCTCCGCCGTGGCCCATTCCGTGGCGAAGGCTCTGACGAAAAACATCGAGGAAGGCGGCCGTCTGCGTCTCTCGGAAAATGACCTCTACCTGCTCATCGAAAAAGCCCTCGTCGAAAACGATGCCTACGATGTCGCGAAGTCGCTCGCCTTCCGCCGCTCCTTCGAGCGCAGCGGCGATGTGGACGTGAACACCGCCCCGCAAACCATGCCCGTGCGTTTGATCCGCCGCAATGGCAACGTCGTGCCGTGGTCGGAAACCAAGATCGAGATCGCCGTGCGCAAGGCCTTTCTTTCCATCCGCGAAAATCCCGAGCCCTCCCATGACATCGCCAAGGCCGTCACCGACCGCGTGCGCACCGGCGAGCAGGCCTTTGTCAACATCGAGGACGTGCAGGACATGGTCGAGGAAGAACTCGGCCGCGCCGGCTACCTGAAAGCGATGCGCGCCTACATGGCCTATCGTTTCGAGCGCGCCCGCTACCGCAGCGAACAGCAGGAAGTCGTCGAGGACATCAATCAGGAGTCCATGATCGTCGTCACCGATGAGGAGGGCCAGTCGGCCTTCTGGGACGGCGCGGACCTGAAAAAACGCATCGCCTTCGCCTCCATCGGCCTCGACCTCTGCCTCTCGGAAGGCGAGATCGAGCGCGAGCTGCGTCGCTCCATCGGTTCGGAAATTTCCGCCAACGACCTGAAGCAGACCATCATTCTCAATGCGCGCACCATGATCGAAAAAGATGCCGACTTCGCGAAGTTCGCCGGTCGCATCCTGCTCACCTACATCTACGAGGAAGTGCTCGGCTGGAACATCATGCGCGATGGCATCGCCGGCATCAAGACCGCGCATCGCAATGCCTTCCGCCGCCACCTCACCCACGGCGTCGCCATCAAACGCATCCACCCGGACCTGCTTGAGGCCTTCAATCTCGACATCCTCGCCGATGCGCTCGACCCCAGTGCCGACCTCGACTTCGACTACCTCGGCGTGCAGACCATGTACGACCGCTACCTCATCATCGACAAGACCGGCGCCAAGCCACGCCGCCTGGAAACGCCGCAGTTCTTCTGGATGCGCGTCGCCATGGGCCTGTTCAAGAACGAGGTTGAGAACCGCGAACAATGGGTCGTGCGCCTTTACAACCTCTACAAAGGCCGCCGCTTCTGCTCCTCCACGCCCACGCTGTTCAATTCCGGCACTCTCCACAGCCAGCTCTCCTCCTGCTACCTCTACAAGGTCGATGACTCCATCGAGTCCATCATGCAGCGCGGCATTGCCGAAAACGCCTACCTCTCGAAATGGGCGGGCGGCCTCGGTGGTTCGTGGACGGCCGTGCGCGGCACCGGTGGCTACATTCAGGGCACCAATGGCGAGTCGCAGGGCATCATTCCTTTCCTCAAGCTCCACAACGACCAGCTCGTCGCGGTGAACCAGGGCGGCAAGCGCCGTGGCTCCGGCTGCGCCTATCTGGAAACCTGGCACAACGACATCGAGGACTTCCTCGAACTGCGCATCAACACCGGCGACGAACGCCGCCGCACGCACGACATGAACACCGCGAACTGGATTCCCGACCTGTTCATGAAACGCATGGAGGCCCGCCAGCACTGGACGCTGTTCCGCTCCAATGAAGTGCCCGATCTGCACGAGCTCTACGGCAAGGCCTTCGAGCGTCGCTACGAGGAATACGAGGCACTCGCTGCCGAAGGAAAACTCTGGTCGCGCCAGCTTCCCGCCATCGATCTGTGGAAATCGATGCTCAAGATGATCTTCGAAACCGGCCACCCCTGGATCACCTTCAAGGACCCCTGCAACGTGCGCTCGCCGCAGGATCATTGCGGCGTCATCCACTCGTCCAACCTCTGCACCGAGATCACCCTCAACACCAGCAAGGAAGAGACCGCCGTCTGCAACCTCGGCTCCGTCATCCTCGATACCCACATCACCGAGGACGGCACCATCGATCACGACATGCTCAAGGAGACCATCACCGTGGCCATCCGCGCGCTCGATAGCGTCATCGACATCAACTTCTACCCCACCGAGGCCGCCAAGACCGCCAACATGCGCCACCGCCCCATCGGCATGGGCGTCATGGGTCTGCAAAACGCCCTCTACAAAAAAGGCTTCGCCTTCAGCTCACAGGCCGCCGTCGAGTTCAATGACGAGTTCATGGAAGCCATCGCCTACTATGCCTATAGTGCTTCGTCCGACCTCGCCGCCGACCGCGGCACCTACTCCAGCTACAGGGGCTCGAAGTGGGATCGCGGCCTGCTGCCCCAGGACACCATCGACCTGCTCGAGCAGGAGCGCGGCGTGAAGATCGATACCCCGCGCGGCGGCAAAATGGACTGGTCCTTCGTGCGCGAAAAAATCGCCAAACAAGGCATGCGCAACTCGAACGTGCTCGCTATCGCGCCAACAGCCACGATCTCGAACATCATGGGCACCACCCCCTGCATCGAGCCGAACTACAAGAACCTCTTCGTCAAATCCAACCTCGCCGGTGACTTCATCATCCTCAACGCCTTCTTGGTGAAGGACCTGAAAAAAGCCGGACTGTGGAACCAGGAAATGCTCGATCAGCTCAAGTATTTCGACGGCGAGCTCGACGCCATCCCCACCATTCCCGAGCACATCAAGGCCCGCTACCAAACCGCCTTCGGCGTCGGCTACGAGTGCATCGTCGATGCCGCCGCGCGTCGCCAGAAATGGATCGACCAAGCGCAAAGCGTGAACCTCTTCCTCGCCGACCCCGACTTCAAGGCCCTCAGCCACATGTATCGTCGTGCCTGGAGCAAAGGTCTGAAAACGACCTACTACCTGCGCACCATGCAAGCCAGCAACATCGAAAAAACCACCACCACGGTCGCCAAGGAAATCCGCGGCACCATGGCCGGCGAGCCCAAACGCACCTACACCGAAGCCGAAAAGAACGCCTGCAGCCTGGATGCCATGCTGAATGGTGGGACTTGCGAGGCTTGTCAGTGAGAAAATGAGTCAAGGGCGTTCCAATCAAATCTCCTCATGAGCAAAGCCAGCAAAACCCTTGCCGACATCCTCACGGGGAGATCCGATGCCAACATTCCATTCGCAGACATCTGCCACCTCCTCGAGCGCGCTGGTTTCACCCGCCGACAAGGAGGAGGCAGCCACATCATCTTCCACAAAACCGGTGTGGAGGAGATTCTGAACTTGCAACCCATCGGAAACAAAGCTAAAGCCTATCAAGTCAAACAAGTGCGGAATATCTTCCTCAAATACCAACCAGAAATCGACTGACATGCGCTACGAACTCATCATCTACTGGAGCAAGGCAGACAACGCCTTCCTCGTCGAAGTCCCCGAACTCCCCGGCTGTATGTCCGATGGAGCCACCTACGAAGAAGCCGTAGCGAATGCTCAAATCGTCATCGCCGAGTGGATCGAAACAGCCCAATCCCTTAACCGCCCCATCCCCGAACCCAAGGGCAAGCTCGCCTACGCCTAAATCTTTCACTACTCACTTCTTCCTCCATGCAAGCCAGCAACATCGAAAAAACCATCACCACGGTCGCCAAAGAAATCCGCGCCACCATGGCCGGCGATCCCAAACGCACCTACACCGAAGCCGAAAAGAACGCCTGCGCCTGGATGCCATGCTGAACGGCGGGACTTGTGAGGCTTGTCAGTGAGTATTGTAAATTTTAGTCATTGTCATAAAATACAGACAAAAATATTTTAAGCAATGTAAATCTAAGACTTCTCAACTAAATGGATCCACACGAGGCAGCAATCAAGTTAGCGGATGGCAAAATCCCAAACTCTCTTAACGAGGCAAATACGAGACATCAGATAATTGATGTGCTACTTCATGACGTATTAGGTTGGCCGCGTAATAGAGTAATTTGTGAAGATAATGCCCACAACGGATTTCTTGATTATCTACTACAAGATGCAGCTGCTAACAATATTTTGGTGATTGAGGCGAAAAAAATATCAGCAAAATTCGACTTACAGCATAAGCTACAGAAGAATCCCAATACACTTAAAATGGCAAAGTTAAGAGTATTGATGACTTCACCAGAAATTAACAGCGCAATTCTACAAGTTGCTAACTACGCTACCTCTAAAGGTTCGAAATTTGCTGGTATTACCAATGGAGTTGTTTTTATTTTCTTTAGAGCGTTTATTCCCGGTAAAGATTACAGAGATGGCGATGCGATAGTTATTCCAAGCCTTAAATATTTTTCTGATAGATTCACCGAAGCTGAAAACCTGCTTTCATACACATCAGTGATTTCTAACTCAAGTCTAGCTGAAAAACTAAATGCGAGCGGCATAGTTGCAAGAGATTTTTTTTATCCGAAAGACGGTGTTGAACATTATGACACTCCATTACGCAAGAATAATTTTGCAAAGTTTTTAGACCCACTAGCAAAGAATTTTTTCTCTGACATCTCGATAGAAGACAAAAAATTAATGGAAAAATGCTATGTTTATGCCAACGGATCAGATGCTGCTGAAACGGGAATAAAAGCAGAAGTTATAGATACAATTACTCCATTTCTAAAAAATGACGGCGGAATTCAAATTGAGTCAAAAAGATCTGGCGGCTCATTAACTAAGCGTATCGCTAGTTCATTAGCTCAAAAAAAATCTGAGGTTCTTATATTATTTGGAGGGAAAGGAGCTGGCAAATCTACATTCTTGAGGAGGCTCTTTTACTATGATCCACCAACTGAATTTCAATTGCACTTATTCCCAATAATTATTGACTTACTAAAAGTTGGTCAACAGGAAGAAAAAATTACAGAATACATTTGGAATCAAATTGTTCAAGCGCTTGATCTAGATAAAATTTTAGATGGAGAAATTAGTGGAATTGAAAAATTATTTAGAGATAGGCTGAGTATTGCAACCAAACAAGAGTTGAGCGTCTACGAAGTGGATACTATTGAGTTTAGGCGCGAAAAAACCGCCCTTGTAAGTGAATGGAAAAAAGACAGATCATATGTTGCCAAATGTCTGATTGAATACTGGAAGGACCGAGGCAAAGGTGTAGCAATAGCTTTTGACAACACCGATCAAATGCGACCTTTTCTTCAGGACTTTTGCTTTTTAGAAGCTCAAAACATAACTTCCGAACTTGGATGCATTGCGTTGATATCCATGCGAGAGGAACGCTACTGTAGAGCCCGCACAATGGGGGTTCTTGACGCTTACTATAATGTTGGCTTTCATCTTTCGGCACCCGATCTTACTCAGGTTTTCGAGAGGCGCCTGAGATATGCTTTATTTGAGTTACAGAGAAAGGGATCAACTACATACGACTCTTTTGAATTTATTAATGATCGAGAGTCTGTAATTAAATTTTTAGTGATATGCTTAAAACAATTTAAAGACCCCAACAATGCGCTCACGCGTTTCCTTAGAGAATGTGCGAGATCAAATACACGGTTAGCATTAGATTTTTTTCGTCAATTCATAACCTCAGGCTATACTAACGTAGATGAAATGGTAAGTATTCCAGGATGGATTGTTTCCGATCATCAAGTAATTAAGCCAATGATGATACCTGAAAGGTTTAATTATGACGAATCCAAGAGCATCGTTCCCAATCTTTACCAATGTCGCAACGCTAAGTCAGGTTCACATTTCACTTCACTCAGGATCCTCAAGTATTTACGATTTGGTCTAAAGTCAGGCGCTGACAAGGCTGGCTACAAGCGAGTGGATTCACTTTCAGATGAATTCGAAACTAATTTCAGAATGAGAGAGGATTTTATTTCGTGTCTTGATGTTCTACTCCGGCACGGAATGGTAGAAGCAAATAACGGGCTAGATTCCTACTCAGTTAAAGGCGTTAATGATGAAGAAATTGTGGTTGACGAGATTCGAATTACTGCTTTTGGAGTTTATGCTTATGATTTTTTGGTCGGGTTATTTGCATATATGGATTTAGTTTCTATGGATTGTGGCATAGCATCCGAACCTTTATACACAGAATTTTGTGAATCTTTTAAAAATGAACGTCTGCTGGCTCAAAGCAAGAGCCGTCGCGAGCTTTTAGATCTGAGAATTGAACGCGCTGTGAAATTTTGTGAATACTTAAAACAAGAAGAAGCACGTGAAATCAGCGATTATCAATTGTCTCATAAAGATCAGTTTACCGAGTATATTTCTGTGGCCTTGCAGAACGACCTATTACGTGTCCGAAAGAGTGCCAAAATGAATTTGCATTCCGATACTAATAATGGAAATACGGGAATTAACATTGGCGATGCATGGAATCAAAATTAGTTAATTTTGGGGCCTGATACGGAATTTTCAGTAGCTGTGACCTCTCGTCTCCGGGGTCACCAAGGGCGGTCCTCACGCACTAACATTTTTCCCAAATCTCCTTTTTCACCACCAAAAAAATCGTTTGACACACTGCCTTAAAAACTGTTCAATTGAACTCATGAGCGCCCACAAGCCCACCTTCGTTGATTTTTTTGCTGGCAGCGGGCTGGTCACGCAAGGAGTGAAGCATGCTTGCACGCCGGTTTGGTCGAATGACATTTGTGCGAAGAAGGCGGCCATGTACACCGCGAATCATGGGAATGACCATTTTCACCTCGGCTCCATCGAGCAGGTCAAGGGCACCGAGATTCCGCGTGGGGACGTCGTCTGGGCCAGTTTCCCCTGTCAGGATCTTTCGCTGGCAGGCAAGATGGGAGGTCTCGCCGCCGCGCGCAGCGGCCTGTTCTGGGAGTGGCTGCGGGTGCTGGATGAAATGCCGGAAAAACCGGCGGTGATCGCGCTGGAGAATGTGGTCGGCCTGCTTTCCGCCAATGGCGGCGAGGATTTCTGCGTCTCTAGGTTCAGCGATGCGGAGGAAATTCATCCTCAGCACCTATTGGCAAATGCCTCGTCAAAGAATGCTCGATCCTCCGGATCAATGAATTCTCGTACCATACTCCTCCACAAACTTGAGAGGGATTTTGGGATTATTGATGTCTTTGCCGCCATCATCATGCCATTTCGCTTCCCATTTTTGGAAGTAAGGCTCCAGTTTCCTCGCGGTCATCTTGTAAATGCTCTTGAGCTCAATCCCTTCATACACTGCAAAAATCCAAGCGACTTTGCGATATTTTGTCAGGATGACCGGATTCAAATGGTGATGGGTCGAAAAGCTTTTGGTCAACAGGGCATTCACGGATTTCAGTTCGTATTCGCGCCCTTTGTCATCCACGGCATCATTGCCTTCTCTGCCGGGCATGTTTTTCAGACCAGTTTTGATCAACACTTGCAGCAACTTGCCTCCATTATCCTGAAACACATCGCTAATCTCATACTTCGAGGCCAGCGATTGATATCGCCGAATGTAGGGAATCAATTCCGCGAGGATCTCGGCGTCCGACCCCGAGCCCGCAGGGGCGAGCAACTCCGAAGGAGGTACTTGCAGTGCCTGGGCGAATCTTTCGATATTGTCCACCGAAAGATTTCTCTCCCCCCGTTCCACCGAGCCGATGTAGGTGCGATGCAGACCCGTTTTCTCGGCGAGCACTTCCTGGGACAATCCAGCTTCGCAACGCAACCTTTTGATATGTTGAGCCAGACGAATTCTGAGCGAATGATTCATACGCTTGCAGCATAACAACTTGACGACTATGAATCTACAGACTATAAGTAGCACCATGTTTGACGCTAACGAGCTTTGCTACACCACTCCGATGGGAAATGCCGTGTGCGGTGACTCCCGGGAACTTCTGGGAAAACTGCCGGATGGTTCCGTCAATCTGATCATGACCAGTCCTCCGTTCGCCCTGCAACGCAAGAAAGCCTACGGCAATGAATCGCAAGACGACTACGTGGAATGGCTGATGGAATTTGGCAAAGCCGCCTGGCCCAAATTGGCGCAGGATGGCAGTCTGGTGATTGACATTGGTGGGGCGTATCAACGGGGCAAGCCGGTTCGCAGCCTGTATCCTTATGAAGTGCTGCTCGGCTTTTGTAAGGTTTTGGGATATCGTCTGGCTGAGGAATTTTTCTGGCACAACCCGTCAAAACTTCCCAGCCCGATCGAATGGGTCAACAAAAGAAAATTGCGCGCCAAGGATTCGGTGAACACAGTCTGGTGGTTTTCGAAAGACGATTATCCCAAAGCGGACATCAGCCGCGTGCTGGTTCCCTACAGCGATCGCATGAAAAAACTGCTCGCTGATCCTGATGGCTTTTATACACCCAAAAAACGCCCTTCCGGTCACGACATCGGCAAATCTTTCGCCACTGACAATGGCGGTGCCATTCCCCCCAATCTCCTCAGCATTCCCAACTCAGAATCCAACTCGTCTTATCAACGCGGTTGCAAAGTCGTTGGCATCAGTTGTCATCCCGCACGGTTTCCCGAAAAACTGCCTGAGTTTTTCATCAACTTTCTGACCGATCCGGGAGATTTGGTTTTGGATATCTTCGCTGGCTCGAACACCACCGGCTCCGTTGCTGAGCGACTGAATCGACGTTGGCTTGCATTCGAGCAAGACCGCGACTATGTAGCAGCCTCGACATTCCGTTTCAGCGAAGGATTTGCGGCCGACAGCGATTTTGAAAGCATTCATCGCGATATTTTAGCTGGCATTCCCACTGTGATCAGAGACCGAAGTGCACAGATGCAAATGGTGCTTAAAGAAGAACCAACCAAATATCGCACAAAACGCAGCAGGTAGGGGTAGACTACGCGCCACTACCCGCAAATTTACTTCTCTTTCAAAAACCATGACTGATCACCTCCACTTCGCCCCTGTCATCCTTTACTCCGATGATGCCAAAGCCGTGCATGACGCCTTGCGCGCATCCGGGCATGCCGAGCTTGCGGACAAAATCCATCAAAAGGCGCAGAGAAGCAGACTCGACAGAATGTATGCGGAGCTTTCCGTGAATTGCAGTGACGATGAATTTGACGATGACGATGAACCCATCGTGTCCCAAGGGGCTTCAGGAGCCTACGTGATGACATGGCGCTGGGTGCAAAAAGACGAGATCCGCCAAATCATTCGGGAGACGAGGAACACACAACGCCTATGAACTCCCTATTTTCCGAACCACCCGCTCTCACCCTCTTGGTCACTCAACTGGACTCCCTTCCTCCCCACGATCCAGAGCGGTATCAGACGACCGATGGCTTGGACGAACCGGATGCCACGAATGGCTGGCGGGCGGAGCAGGCCTTGGTGGCGTTGCGATGTTTTGCGAGGGAGAACCACTACCCGGAAAACGACGACACCGCGTTGCCAGATTTGCTCAGCAATCTCCTGCACCTGGCCCACGCACGCGTGCAGGAGCCGGGGGGCGTGCTTACCACCGCCTTGCGGAATTTTCTGGCGGAAGCAGCAGAGCGGGAGACGGAAGGCTGATGAGATGCTTGGCGAACCATGGCGTAGCCATGTCGGACCATAGCCGTGGGTTTCAACCCACGGAAATCGTTCCCGTTTCCCCCAGGTGTCGCATCGCGACACAGGAATATCGAGGGGGAGAAAAACGATGGTGCGAGGGGACACGCCGTTCCGGTGTCGCGACGCGACACGGGATATTCCGGGTGCGTTCGGTTCCGTGGGTTGAAACCCACGGCTATGATCCTTCACCGCTACGCGGCGGGAGGAAGTGCCCCGATTGGGGGTTTTGAGTGGTGGCATTTTTCATGGCGTAGCCATGTCGGATGGTAGCCGTGGGTTTCAACCCACGGGGTGTTCCCGATTGGTCATCCGTGTCGCGTGAGCGACACAGGAAAACGGGGTGGTGGGGCGTGTGTGAGCGGACGCTGGTTCCAGTGTCGCGACGCGACACGATGCGGGGTGGTGGCGCGAGGTCCGTGAGTTGAAACCCACGGCTATGGTCCTTCACCGCAACGTGGTGGGAAGGGCATGACAATGGTCCTTCCGCGCGATGCGGCGGGAAACAGTTGTGCATCGGCGCATCCGTGGTAGGGTGGAGCTTCACTTCCTAAACCAACCATGTCCGTCAGTCTCCATCCTTATTTCAAAGCTCACGCGGGAAAGCGTGAGGCCTGTCTCGCCCTGTTGCCGACCTTTGTGGCGGCGACGCAACCCGACAAGGATTGCCTGTATTATGAATTTACCACGCAAGGGGACGAAATCTTTTGCCGTGAGGCCTACACTTCGGGTGCGGCGGCCTTGGCTCATTTGACGACCGTGGGGCCCTTGTTGGAGCAGATGCTGGGCATGGCGGATTTGACGCGTTTGGAAATCCATGGACCGGCCGAGGAGTTGGAGATCATGAAACCCGCGCTCGCGGGGCTGAATCCCGCTTGGTTCGAGCAGGTTTGTGGAGCGGTGTTTTGAGACGCTGCATCAGGGACAAGCGGCATCGCATGAAAATCCTGATCATCGAAGACGAGCATAAAATCGCCACCGCCATCCGCGATGGATTGCACTCCGCTGGCTACACACCCACCACCGCCACGAATGGCGACGAGGGTGTTGCGCTTCTCACCAGCGGGAAATTTGATGCCGTGATACTCGACTGGATGTTGCCGGGACGCGATGGCATCGAGGTACTGCAGTGGCTGCGCCAACGCGGTGCCAAGCCACCCGTGCTGCTGCTCACGGCCAATGATGCGATCGAGGACCGCGTGAAAGGTCTCGACAGTGGCGCGGATGATTACCTCGTGAAGCCTTTCGCTTTCCCCGAACTGCTCGCCCGCCTGCGTGCCCTGACGCGCCGCATCGGAGCCGCCGAGTCCATATTGTTAGAATCTGTCGACCTCCGCCTTGATCTCAACACGCGCCGCGCCACCCGGGCGAACGAGGACATTTCCCTGACTCCGCGTGAATTCGATCTGCTCGCTTTCCTGTTGCGCCATCACGGCGAAATCGTATCGCGCGGCATGATCGCGCAAGAAGTGTGGCGTGAAACGAATCGCTCGACGCCCCTCGATAACGTGATCGATGTGCACATCGCCCGGCTCCGTCGAAAGGTGGACAGCGGCCATACCAGGCGCCTCATCCACACCGTGCGCGGCGTCGGATTTTTCTGCGGTGAATCCAAAACCGACGCCCCATGATGAAACGTTTTCTTCGCGACTGGTGGCAGAGACAAACGCTGCGCATGCGTTTCGCGCTGGCCTTTTCCGCAGTCACCACCGTGCTGCTGCTCGCCCTGCTGCCCCTGGTCTATCACATGATCCAGCGGCAAATGATTTCGGACATGGATCGCCAATTGCGCATCGACTGGGATCTCATCGAGGCGCACCTGGAAAGCGATGGCAAGGGCGGCATCCAGTGGCGCAAAAGCAGCCCTGCCACACCGCAAAGTCCCGGCTACGCGAACAGTTGGTTCGATGTCTGGGAAAACCATCGATCGCTGCTGCAACACTGGCCTTCACAAGGTGCCGCTTCGTTGGAACCACCCATGCCGCTCGCGGAACAAGGTCGTTTCGTATCCGTCGCTCTGAGTGATGGACGCCCCGCCCGCACCTATCAAATGACTTCCACCATCGCCACGCCGTCCTTCATGTTGCGGGTCTTCCGCGATGAGTCCGCCCACCGTGCCACCCTGCGCCGCATCGTCATCGGACTCAGCCTCGGCATGCCCTTTGCCGTGTTGCTTGCTGCATGGGGAGGGCACGCCATGGCCGGGCGCGCGCTTCGTCCGGTCGGTGACATGGCCACCGCCGCACGGCGCATCACCTCGGACTCTCTGGGCAGCCGGCTGCCCAATCCCAACCCCCACGACGAACTCGGCCAGCTTGCCAACGTGTTCAACGACACCCTCGAGAGGCTAGATGCCTCCTTCGCCGCGTTGAAACGTTTCACCTCCGATGCCTCGCACGAGCTGCGCACTCCCCTCACCGCTCTGCGCGGCGTCGGCGAGGCAGCGCTGCGTGAAGCGCAGTCACCCGAGCAACTGCGTGACACCATCGGCAGCATGCTGGAGGAAACCCAGCGACTGCATGACCTGGCCGATACCCTTTTGCTCATCGCCCGTGCCGAGAGTGGACGTATGCCGCTGCAGCGCGAAAGGGTATCGCTCCCCGCCCTCGCCCGCGAGGTCAGCGAGCGCCTGGAAGTCCTGGCCACGGAAAAAAATCAATCGTTAGAGATTTTGGTTGTCGATGACATTGCCGTCGATGCCGATCCCGTCCTGCTGCGTCAAGCGGTGACCAATGTCCTGCACAATGCCATCGCCTACAGTCCGGCTGACTCCACCATCCGCATCCGCGTCGCCATGCGCGCGGATCAGGCCACCATCGCCATCACCGACCAAGGCCCCGGCATTCCCGTCGAGCATCGCGAAAAAATCTTCGACCGCTTTCACCGCATCGACAAAGCCCGCGCCCGTGCCGATGGCGGCACTGGCCTGGGTCTGGCGATAGCCAAATTATTCATCGAACAACACGGCGGGAAAATCGAACTCGATTGCCCACCCACCGGCGGCAGCACTTTCCGCATCATCCTCTAGCAAAAACCCTTATTTCACCAGCGGCGTGAGCTCCAGCTTGCGGAACTCCACTTCCGCGCCCTCGGCCTGCAAGGCGATCTTCCCCTTGGTGGCGGTGGCGTTTTTGCCGTGGTTCACAAGATCGCCATTCACATGCACGATGATCTCATGGCCGCGCGCCTCGATGGTCATGGTGTTCCACTCTCCCAGCGGCTTTTCGGAATCATCGGTGAGATTGAGAATTTGACGGGCATCAGGCTTGGATCCGCCGAATTTCTGGCCCTCCTTGCGCGGACGACGTTTTTCCATGTCAGGCACCTCGATGTTTTCCTCGATGCACCAGAAA
>ERZ1066127.344-NODE-344-length-26756-cov-12.833115_pt1 | contig 26756 bp, 30 predicted proteins | sample MGYA00382774_ERZ1066127 | MGnify/ENA primary metagenome ERZ1066127 (study PRJEB33369, sample SAMEA5778357) | biofilm metagenome | biome: Industrial cooling water; feature: Water cooling tower basin; material: Biofilm | place: United Arab Emirates | collected... | reverse complement strand
CTACTCTACTGTATCAGTGGAAAAAGGCAAGAATCAGGATAGTCCATCGATTCCATGGCTTGATCGCCGTCCCGTCCTTGTGCTGAGGGCTGCGGCAGCGTGAATTGCCTCAACAAATGCCACAAAATCCCATTGACGAAATTTTTCCGCAGTTTAGGTTTGATATTCTATGAAACGCTTAACCCTCGTTCTCGCTATGATACCCGGTCTGCTGTGGGCTGCGGAATCTCCGGGCCAGCAGGAAGAACTCGCGCAGTTGAAAAAGGCGGCCCTGAAGATCGATCAGGCGGTGGCGAATTTCTACCGGCAGAAAAAACTCCCCGTGCCTCAGGTGACGGATGATGCCACCTTTTTGCGCCGCGCCTTTCTTGTGAGCGCCGGCAGGATCCCCACGATCGAGGAAGCGCGGGCTTTTTTGGAGATCGATGAGCCGACCAAGCGTGAGGAGCTGGTGCACTACCTGCTGCGCTCCAAGGGCTACTCCAGTCACATGACGAACTGGGCTTTTGACCTGCTGCGTCTGGCGGATGGTCGCATGGGCAGTTCGGCAAACAACGAGCCGTATCGCCACTGGGTGCGCACGGCGATGACGGAAAACATGCCATGGGATCAGTTCGTTCACACCCTGCTCTCCGCCGAAGGCGACGGCTGGGATCCGAAGACCGCCGCCGTGGGCTACTACACGCGCGATCGCGGCATGCCTTTGGACAACCTTGCCAACTCCATGCGCATCTTCCTCGGCTCCCGCATGGAGTGCGCCCAGTGCCACGATGACCCTTTCGGTAAAACCGAACGCCATGATTTCTATCAACTCGCCGCCTTCACCCATGGTCAGGGCACACTCCATCAGCAATACATGAGCCCTTTGTGGAATGAGTTGCGCGATGACCGCCGCGCCATGGGGCAGGACTACAACGTCGCCCAAATCCTCTGGGACAAGGTCTATGGCATGAGCCTTTCCGGTGGCGGCGCGGGCCGCATCACCCTGCCGTCCGATTACCAATACCGCGATGCCCAACCGGGGGAGATGGTGGGTGCCAAAACACCCTTCGGCAAAGGCGTGCGTATGTCTGACAAAAAAGACGAGGGCGATGGTCGCAAGCAACTCGCCGACTGGGTCACCACCAAAAACGGCGAGCAATTCCCCTCAGTGATCGCCAACCGCATGTGGAAGCGCATCATGGGCAAGGGCTTCTACGAGCCGGTGGATGAATTCATTCCCGCCAAGGACACCCAGTCCCCCGAGCTGATGATGCACCTGGTGCAAACGATGATCGATCTGAAATACGACCTGCGCGCCTTCCAGCACGTGCTCATGCTCACCAAAACCTTCCAGTTCGCCACCAATCCCAACCCCTCCACCGTGGAAACCGGCGATGACTTCCATGGTCGCAAGATCGAGCGCCTCACCGCCGAGCAAATCTGGGACTCGCTCATCACTCTCGCAGGGGGAGATCCTGACAAAAAGCCCACCCGCACCCTCGACGACCGCATCTACCTCAACGGTCGCCCCGTGCTGGTCGGTAAGAAAAACATGCCCCAGCTCTCGAAGGAGGTGCTCGCCCTGAAGTCGGAAAAAGAGGTGCGCGAATACTTCGACCAATTCCTTTCCGAGATCAAATCCGGTGGCGGCGGTGGCAAAGGCGGCGACTCGATGATGGGCATGAACGCGGTGCAACGTTACAACAACGACGCCCAGGTGCGTGCTTCCGAGCTGCCCTCACCGGCACCGCGCTCGCATTTCCTCTACCTTTTCGGCCAGTCCGAGCGCGACGTCGTCGAGGGCGCCAGCCGTGAGCCCAACGTGGGCCAGGTGCTCTCGCTGATGAATGGCTTCGTCCAGCGTCAGCTCGTGAACAATCCGGACGCGCATTTGTACAAAGGTCTCAAAGGAGCGGCCAGCGATGAGGAAAAAATCCGCCGCATCTACGTCGCCATTCTCAACCGTCCGCCCAGCAAGGAGGAAATGGGATGGATGAAAGAGGAAATCACCGCCTCCGGTGAGCAGGGCCTGCGCAACATCGTCTCCGCGCTGGTGATGTCCTCGGAATTCCTGTTCCTCCAATAACAACCGAACCAACCCTTCCCTGTCATACCGCCATGAACCCTTTCCAAAAACCCGATGAATTCACCCGCCGGCAGTTCCTCTCGAATGCCGCCCGCACCTACCTCGGCGTCCACCTTTTCCCCTTGCTCGGTGCCAGCATTGCCGAGGCCGCTCCCGCCACCGCCGCCCAAGCCGCCACGGCCAAACACATCATTTACCTCTACATGTCCGGGGGCATGAGTCACGTGGATACCTTCGATCCCAAGCCGAAGAAAAAGGAAGTCATGGGCTCCACCACCGTCATCCCCAGCTCCGCGGATGGCATCATGCTGGGCCACTACCTGCCGGAAACCGCCAAGGTCATGGACAAAGTGGCCGTCATCAATTCCATGACCTCCATCCAGGGTGCCCACGAACAAGGGGCCTACGTGATGCACACCAGCTACAACATGCGCGGCACCATAAAGCACCCGTCCCCCGGCTCCTGGGTGATGAAACCAGGTGGTCGCCTCAATCAGGAAATCCCCGGCTTCGTCTCCATCGATACCCCCTCCGACCACTCCGGCGGTGGATTTTTCGGTGCCAAATACGCCGCCGCTCCCATCGGCAACCCGCAAGAGGGCTTGCAGGACTCCCACCGCGTCAGCGAGGTGAGCAAAGAAGACTTCGACCGCCGCCTGACGCTGGCCGACAAGCTCAACAAGCAATTCCACGGTCGCTACGCGAATGCCGACGTGCAGGCCTACCAGGACCTCTATCAGGAAGCCATCCGCCTCATGAACTCCAAGGACCTCAAGGCCTTCAACCTCAACGAGGAGTCGGATGCCACCAAAAAACTCTACGGCTCCAGCCGTTTCGCCCAAGGCTGTCTGCTGGCTCGCCGTCTGGTCGAGCACGGTGTGCGTTTTGTGGAAGTGCAGCTCGGTGGGTGGGACACCCACTACGATAACTTCACCGCCGTGGAAGGACGGTGCAAGGAGTTCGACCAAGCCTACGCCGCGCTCATCACGGATCTCGATAAACGCGGCAAACTCAAGGACACCTTGGTCGTGGTGGCCACCGAGTTCGGCCGCACCCCGGAGATCAAGACCGAGCACAAGGATGGCCGTGACCACCACCCCAGTGCCTACACCTGCCTGCTGGCCGGTGGCGGCATCAAGGGCGGCCACAAGCACGGCGAAACCGATGCCAGCGGCGGCAAAGTGAAAGCCGATCCGGTGACCGTGCAGGACTTCAATGCCACCATCGCCAAGGCCCTCGGCCTGCCGCATGATCTGGTCATCATGTCGCCCTCGAAGCGCCCCTTCAAGATCGCCGACAAGGGCATGCCCATCGACAAACTCTTCGCCTGACCCGTCCCAGTGGCCTCCCCGCAGGGGGCAGGGGTCAGGAGAGAGCGGGAAACTTCCCAATCAAAAATCCAACATCAACAATCATCAATCGTCAATTCTTCTGTCTTCCCCTTCTGCCTTCCCCCTGCACCTCGCTCATTTCGTTTCCCATGGATCCCGGAAACCGCAATGGAACCACGGATTTTACGGAGGGACACGGATGTTGTAAGAGTGATGAAAACGATGGTCCAACCTCTTTGAGGTATCCTGCACCCGCGGAAATCCGCGTGACCCGTGGTCAAAATTCCAATGATTTTCCCAACAACTTCGAAGTTCGGGCTGATATCACGAAGAGCCCGAGTCCCGAATTCCTAGCAGAAAAATGTGCTGATATCCGCACGTTTTCTTGAAAAACCCTTGCAATATCGTGGTTTTTCCGCTTTTCTTCACCTGTAGCAACTGCTTTGATATCCAACGGCATGTGCCTACGAACAAAATCAGTTCGCTAAAAAATTGAAAAGCGATTGTGCGACACGCCAATGATTCTCCTCAAGTCTATCCTCGTTACAGTAGCCGTTGCGCTCGGCTTTGGCCTTGGCGACGGGTTGGGTCTTCCCGTGTGGCTCCAAGGTTTCTTCCTCATTCCTGCAATGCTGCTATTCTACCGACTCTCTGGAGACGAACGCCCCACACTATGGAAGATGTTAGGATTTACCGCACTGCTTTCGGTGTATGTTCTCATGATCTCGATCGGATTTAAGTTTGTTCCTGAGCGATATATGCTGCTCTATTTCGTGGTTGCTTCGGTTTTCGTTCCATTTGTCCCGATTGTGAATTGGTTCGAGCGCCGATTCAGCCCGAATAAAGACAAAGCGAACAAGCCGGCGCTGGACAACCCTTGACCCGTTCTGAGTTCGATGACCGACTTTAGCACAACCCTCAACCCGCAGTCGAAAGCGCGCCCTCGGTCAGGGGTGCCAAGCCTTTGACGTTAGCGAATCAAATGAAGACTTGGCTGTTCGTAATCCCCGCGTTCGCGCTTTCGGCGTGTGTCGTGCCAAGTCCAGTTCAATCGCCTACACCGAAGACAGAATATTTGAAGATGACCAATCAAACATTCGTGAGCCCAAGTGACGGAATGACCTTTCGACTATCGCTTGGCAAGAGCTTGTATCAAGATACTGGTGGTATCACAAGGGTTCCACGCGGAATATCTGGAATCCGCCAAGCTACCGCCTCATTTTACAGTATTGAAGACGCGAGTGGATCTGGCTACGGTGAAGCAGAGAGTTCGATATCTGAAGGACTAGATCATTTTATCCCATATATTAAGGTTCAACACGAACCGACGAGTGGCAGAATTCTTGTGACTGAAGACGCCTCCGACGCGCTCCCTTGTAAGCGATACATACTTTTCACCCCAACTCGACCCGGATACAGTGTTCATTACCTCGCGCCTAATTACCATGTTAGCATCGAGGAGGGCGGCCTTCCCACGTCGCCGCCTGAGGTGATCTTATTACCCGATAATCGCACATGGATCGATGGCAAGATAGTCCCTATTTCAAGAGTGCCGAAGAGTGTATATCCGTTCTCACTTGGAGGATAAGAACGCTAACAAGCCGCGACACGACAACCACTACCACCCATTCAGTTTCGATGATTCACCGTAGTTCAACCCCCAAACCCGTGATCGACGCACGCTCTCGCTGGTAGTGGTGCACGCGGTTTAACGTTGAGCCAAATAGAAACCATGATGTCTATCCTGACTGCATTGCTCATTCTTGCGACGATTACTCAGGTGTTTGCACAAGGGTATCAGCTTCCTGATCCTCTGACGCTCCACTACGGGACGCACAAGATCGCGATTCCACAGACAGACACGAATGGGCCTCATGACTACAGCAGTGAGTCATGCCGAGGCTTTACTGATTGTTCAGTTGTCCATGCGGTAATAAGACGTAAGAGCACTCTCTATGTTGTCTACAGTTGCGCGGGCTGGTCCCGAGGGCCGGAATCACGTGGGGGGAACTGCGGATCTGGGTGGGAGCATCAAATGAATTGGGCTGCGATTGTCGATGGCCGAGTGACCTCCTTTCAGCAGATGGATATTGAATCTTGCTGGCGAAATACCTCTGGCTCCATTGACGGCTGGAAGAAAGGCATTCTGGTATGGGGATCGGACGGTATGAAGACAGGATATACAGGATTTTTTGATCCACAATCTCCGGAGAAGGGTCTCCAGACTATGGAGACGCATAATTTCCCCATAAATCCTGCTGCCCAACAAGGCGGCGCTAGACAAGCCGCTACCCGCTCCGGGTCGAAGTCGGAAGTTAGCGACAAACCTCAACCTGAATCGGAGGGCGCCCTCCGATAGCTGCTTGCCAGACCTCTAACGTTGTGCCAGAAATGAAAATCATTCGATCAGCAGCCATACTCCTCTTCCTTCTGTCCATTTCGGCATGCTCAATGGGCAAGTATGATCGACAGGCGGCAGAGTTCCACCAGAGATCACCAATAGCTGAGGCCGAATCGGATTACCGAGCGCATGACTATAGGATTTATTCAGCGATGGGAGTGGGTCACTACTTTCCCGGACTCGATCATGATGTTGGAAGTCGCATGGCAAGAGAGCATGGTGAGATAATGCTTTCAGGGACTAGCGATGCTTTGGAGAGTCGGTCGCATGCCAACTATGTAGGAGCGGCAACAGGATTCGCCTCGGCTTACAATAAGCGCAAAGCCTCGCTCATTGAACGGAGCGCACGATGAAAACAGAGGCACAACAAGCCAGCGCATCCAACAGTGGGCAACGTCTCAGTTGGAATTCGAGCTTTTCTCCCCGCCGTGGATGGCTTATATCGTTCGACGAGGAAAATTCTAAGAAAACTACCCATTACGCGTCCTAAACAATATGAAGACCTCATTCTCCGTTTGCCTCCTACTACTTGTATCCACTCATTGTGCACTTGCTTGGCGGCGTGGCTCGGTCACTGACAAAGAAGCAGTTTCTAGAGCACAGGTGATCGTAATCGGGCATTTGAAGAAGGATTCATTGCAGCTTCGGGCAACTCCGATTGTGAGTATGTCCGACTCAAGTGCAGAGGCAGTTCTGGTTGTATCGGAAGTTCTTAAAGGGCCTTTTGAGGTTAAGGAATTGCCGATTAAGATCGTCTATGGTCTTACAGCGGTCGTGGGAGACGACGACAAGAAGGAGGGCCCGGGGGCTCTGCAGAGTCCGGCGGCTGGGGAGATCAAGATCTACGATTCAGGTAATAGTGCGATTTCATTCGAACCAGTCACCGGCGACCTCAATCAGGATCAAATTTGGCTGTTGCGCATTGAATTTGGCGACGACGATGATCGACGTCTTAGCAAACCTTCAAAAACACTCCGGGTATGGGATCCCGAAGACATACAACCGATGTTAAAGAAAGACGCACTCATCGCGCTGATAGAGGATAAGGCTTCCAATAAGGCGGAGCGTAAAAAGGATGCCGAACAAGTCGGCGCTGGACAACCCGTTACCGCCCCCGAATCGAAGCCGCAGAGAAAGGACAAACCTCAACCTGAGTCGAAGCCTGCCCCTCGGTAGCGGGTGCCAGGCCTTTACGTTCTGCAAAGAAATGAAGAATCCCGAATGGCCGCTCTTCGTGTTTCCCGACGACACATCCATCGAGATTTGTGAGTCTCTTGAAGATGCACGGCGCGATTATGAAGGTATCGACGTTGAGTCAGGAGTCTTCTCATTTTTCGACTTCTCAGGGTATCCACTGAAGCCGGTCTTTACGATTCCGAATCGACACTCGAAGTTTCTCGGGTTGATTCGATCATGCTCGTCAGGCGTATTCGAGTTTGCGCGAGAGTCGTCGTTGCTCAATGACATAGATTTGGCACTGAGTAATTCGGAACATCTTGCCAATACCGAACGATTTAGAACCCTTGATGACGTTTGTGATCACCTAGCGGAACGTGGTCATAGTATGAAGCTCTTCCGTGCCAAGCGCCAAATAAAACAAGAAGCAGAACAACCCGCACATGGCGACGCCGAGGAATCCGAATGATTGAATTCCGAGCTTCACACCGGCGCCGTCATCACTTTAACGTTGGCTAAGAAAATTCACATGCACCGCATCCTTCTATCATCGCTGGCTTTGAGTATCCATCTGGCCACAGGGATTGCAGACGAGGTCAAGCTACGACCACTGGCTATTTCACCTGATGGCCTCCACAGCATTGCCATTCGACACCCGGTTGATTCCCCTCCCACAGTTTTTGCGCGCGGGGATACTAATGATGTTCGCATGGAGGAAGGCTCGGATGTCGTCGTCTCCACGAAGGACGGCAAAGTGATTTCTTCGTTTGCGGCACCGAAGGGTTTTCTGTGGGTAACCTGGCGCGATACCTCAGACTATGTTGCGATTCGGTGGCACGTCTACCGAACTGATGGCGGATGCGAACTCTACCGCGTTGATCGAACGAAGTCAGAGACCAAGTTCACAGACGTGAAACTGCCCGAAGAGCCTTTCTTACGTGCCCTGGCGAAGGACTCAGAGTTCAGCTCGGATCTTAAGTGGATCATAAGACCGTTAGAATGGAGGGGAAGCACATTGCGAGTTGAATGCATACCCTTATCCAAGGGTGATGAGCCACATCCCTTCGCGCAGGATCGCATTTGGTATGAGGTGGACGCTACGATAACCAAGGGTGGCGAGTTTGTTCCCGTTGCGCTTCACGCAACCCACGGAAACTACCGGGGCGACGGCAAGCTGATTCGGCAGAATCCCGTGTGGCGCAATGACCAAGCTGAACAAGCCGGCGCTGGACAGCCCGCTACCCTCCCCGAGTCGAAGTTAGACGGTGGCGACAAACCTCAACCTGAAGCGGAGCGAAGCTCCCGGTAGCGGGTGCCAGGCCTCGACGTCTAAAATGAATCCGCTCTTGCTCATGCCTGCATTAATCGCCGCCTTGATTGGCGCGTGTAGTGGATGGCTTGCAGGATATGGCATCCGATCCCGGCGACTTTTGAGGGTCAGCCAAATTATCTCTGTGGTGTTGGCGGTGTTGGCATGGTTCACATTCATGGGAGGATTGATTTACTGGCATTTCTTCGTCGAACCACGTTTGGATGGCACGGAAGGCGCTGGAGTGGGATTTGGCTGGGTGCTGGTGCACGCTTGGGGGGCTGCTCTTGCCATTATTTTCACCGGAATTGCCGTTGGACTGAGATTTTGCCCTAACCGGATTCGGGAATCCGGGAAGACGCACAAGCCGTGCGTGGCAACGGGCGACAACGTCTCTAGTTGAATCAGAGCTTGATCTCGCCGGTGCCACCACTCATCGTTCTGCTGAAAATGAATTACAAAATTTCGCTTCTCGTGCTCGCTATTTGCAATACTGCATGCAGCAAGAAGAATTCCCCAAGCTATCCTTATCTTAATGCAAAAATGAATGAGGAGGTGACCATCAGCGTTGCGGAAATCAATGCCAGAACATATGAGAACGCTGCAAATGGTAGAGCTGGATCTTATGGAGCGACTCACACTAAGTTTGCGATGATTTACGAGGACAAGGCAGAAGTGAATCTAGGAAAGGACAAAGTCTACTTAAGATTAATTATAAGGGTTGGCGGTGACATGGCCCATAATTGGGTCAATAACACGAGTGAGGATGAGCGTATCAACTCTTGCAAGCAGGTCTGTTTTGGTAACATTCAGGCCTTAGCAGCAGCACTATCATGCGATCCTAAATTGGTTGAAGTAGAATGGGATTGTCCGGATGGTAATATTAAAGGAACAGCAACGGGTGAAGAATCACTTGCTGCAAGGGATGCAGAACAAGCGGACGCTGGGCAAACCCCTATACGCCCCGAGTTGAAGCCGGAGGAAGGTGACAAACCTCAACCTGAAGCGGAGCGAAGCTCCCGGTAGTGTTTACTAGTCCTTATCGTTCGTTAGAAATATGTTTGGTGCTATCGTGGGAGATATCGCGGGTTCGCCGTACGAGCGCATCAATTGCAAGGGCGAGTGGTGCGAGATTTTCGCAGACGGGGCGACGTTCACAGATGATACCGTGCTGACTTTGGCGACTGCAGATCATTTCATCTTCGGAGACTCGTATGCGGAAGTTTACAGGCAGTTTGGAAGGAACTACCCGCATGCAGGCTACGGGGGCAACTTCCGTAAGTGGATGCTGAGCGAGTCCCCGCAGCCTTACGAGAGCTGGGGCAATGGCTCGGCGATGAGAGTGAGTCCTATCGCTTGGGTCGGTGCGAACTTGGATTGGGTTCTTCAAGAGGCCAGAGAGAGCGCGGTAGTTACCCACAATCATCCGAACGGAATCAAGGGTGCTCAGGCAGTGGCAGCGGCGGTTTATCTCGCACGTGTTGGTTCGTCGAAGGCTGACATCAGGGCTTACATCACAGACGAATTTGGCTACGACCTCGGACGGAGGATTGAGGACATTCGGCCCAGGTATTTTTTTGACGTCAGTTGCGAGGGTTCCGTGCCGGAAGCGATTATCGCATTTCTCGAATCAACGGATTTTGAGTCGGCGATACGAAAGGCGATATCCATCGGCGGTGACAGCGATACGATAGCTTGCATATCAGGAGCGATCGCCCACGCATTCTACCGGGAGATTCCTGACTGGATGGTTAAGTATTGCAGATCGGTGCTGGACGTGGCCCAACTGTCCGTCATCGATGACTTCTGGAAGCGCTTCCCACAAAACCGATAAGCGAACAGGACGAGACACAGCAATTCTGTCAGTCGGCCTGATTTCTTGCTCTTTTGTATGTTCCACCTCAACCCCGTGATCGACGCGCACCCTCGCGGAAATGGAACCACGGATTTCACGGATGGACACGGATGTTGAAAGAGTGATGGATACGACTTTCAAACCTGTGGGATGTATCCTACATCCGTGGAAATCCTTGGTCAAAATTCCTATGATTTCCCCGGCAACTTCGAATTTCGGGCTGATATCACGAAGAGCCCGAGCCCCGAATTTCTAGCAGAAAAATGTGCTGATATCCGCACGTTTTCTTGAAAAACCCTTGTAATATCGTGGTTTTTCCGCTTTTCTTCACCTGTAGCAATTGCTTTGATATCCAACGGCATGCGCCTACGAACAAAGTCAGTTCTCTCAAAAATGATCAGAATCTCCATCCTTGTTGCTGCGTCGCTACTTCTTCAGTCATGCAATCGTGGACGCGATGTTACCGTAGCGATTCACGTCGAAGGCTCGCAAGTATCGACACAGAGATTTCATTCATTTGAGAAGGCCTCCGAGTGGGTTAGCAAGTCGTGCGAGACTCTTTGGAATCAGGCCAAGGCCAATGGCAGATCGGCACAATTCCACGTCGTGGCAACAAGTTCTGGTCTTGCAGGAGTTATCGAAAGCCCCCAATTCGGATTTGAATCGGTAAATGGTAGATCAACGCGATTGATTCAGTTCGACGAGACTTATGGTAACAGTCCTAAAATCGAAGGCGAAGATTTACAATGGCATTCAGTGGAGAGCTACATCAAAGACCAGATCATGATGACTTTCGTTTTCGGCACCCACAATCAAAAACCCAGAGAGAACAAGCCGTGATTGGCAATCGGCGATAACGCCCCTCGTTGAATCGGAGCTTGTCCCGCCGGTGCCACCACATCTATCGTTCTGCAAGAAATGAAATCCTTCGCGCTCATAGCTCTGATGCTTACGTTGACCCTCATCAGTTGCAGTAAGGGGAAGACGACCAACACCGCCAGCACTACCTTCTCGACAGTTGCGGAGAAGCAAGAATTTCTGGAGCGCTACGTAAAGTTCCGGCGCGCCTACGAAGATCTCCATTACCGGCTGTCTTTCATTGATGGTGACAGCGGCATGGTGCCCGGCCCGACCGAGTGGAACATCCGTCTTCTTGCGAAAGTCCCTGCCGATCAGATCGACCAATGGATTGACGGACTGAGTGCCACCAAGGCACCGAAGCTCGATTGGATCCCAGAGATTCCCAATGCACCTTCCGACTACAGTGATTTTGAGTGGTATCAAGATGACATGCGGACCGTGGGAGTCAATCGAGTGAATCGGATCGTGCTATACTGGAACCACGCTTCATGAATACAAGAAGCAGAACAAGACAAGACACAGCAACTCTGTCAGCCACCCTGATTTCTTGCCCTTTTCCATATTCCACCTCAGCCCCGTGAATCCCGCTGCCACTTCAGCGTTCGGGTGGATGAATGCGGGGACACAGGATGGAGTCCATTTGTTTGATCTGACGAGATTCCTACAGAAAAAGGCGGCCGGAAAGCCGCCTTTACTGTGCGATGGCTCTCAGGAGAGAGCCACTCCGTTGCGCCGGTTATTGGGCTGCGGCTACGACGCTGTCCTTGGTCATGCCCAGCTCTTTCATGACGGTGTTACCCGGAGCGGAGATGCCGAAGCGGTCGATGCCGATGACCTTGCCTTGCAGGCCGACGTATTTCCACCACAGACCGCTGACACCGGCCTCGATGGCGATGCGTTTGGTGCAGGTGGAGGGCAGCACGCTTTCGATGTAGTCGGGGCTCTGGCGGTCAAAGCGCTCGAAGCAGGGCACGGAAACGACACGCACCCCGGCACCGAGTTCCTCAGCGGCGGCCATGGCGTGTTGCAGTTCCGAGCCACTGGCGAGCAGGATCATTTCCAGGGCGGCAGTCTCTTTTTTCGAGATGTAGGCACCGCGGATCACGCCATCGCGACGCTCCTCCACGCCGAGCTGGTTCATCAAAGGAATGGCTTGGCGGGTGAGGATCAGGGCGGTGGGTCCATCGGTGCGGTTCATGGCGGCCACGAAAGCACCGGCGGTTTCCTCGGCATCGCCGGGGCGGATCACATCCAGGCCGGGGATTACGCGCAGGCCGCTCACGGTTTCCACCGGTTGGTGGGTGGGGCCGTCTTCTCCCACGCCTACGGAATCGTGGGTGAAAATGTAGGTCACGGGCAGGTGGGCGAGTGCGGCGAGGCGGATGGACGGGCGCAGGTAATCCGCAAACACCAGGAAGGTGGCACCGGAGGCGCGGAACAGACCATCGTAGGCGATGCCGTTGCAGATCGCGCCCATGGCGTGCTCGCGGATGCCGAACCAAATGTTGCGGCCCAGCGGGTTTTTCGCGGAGAAGTCGCCGCCGTCCTTGAGGTAGTTTTTTGTGGAGCCGAAAAGGTCGGCACTGCCGGTGATGAAGTTGGGCATGGCCTTGGCCACGGCATTGATGACGTTCGCACCGGCGCTGCGGGTGGCGTCCTTGTAGTCGGCGGCAAAGGCCGGAATTTTTGCACTGAGATCGGTAGGCACGGCTTGTGCCACGCTCTCGGTCAGTTCCTGAGACAGCTCGGGGTTTGCGCTGCTCCAGGCATCGTAGGTGGCCTGCCAGGCGGCAAGTTCCTGAGTGCTGGCTGCGGCGCGATCCGCGAAGAAAGCGCGCACTTCCTCGGAGACGAAGAAATGTTCCTCTGGCAGGCCGAGGTTTTTGCGGGCCTCATCGATGAATTTCGCTCCGCCCTCGCCGTGGGCCTTGGCGGTGCCGGCCACTTCGGGAATGCCCTTGCCGATGAGTGTCTTGGCGATGATCACCTTGGGACGCCCGTTGTTGTTCGCCTTGGCATCGTGCAGAGCCTTGGCGATGGCGGCGAGGTCGTGGCCATCGATGGTGACGGCATCCCATTGTTGTGAGCGGAAGTAAGCTTCCGCGTCTTCGCCCTGGGTCACTTCCGCCATGGCATCGAGGGTGACGTCATTGGAATCGTAAATCAGCACCAGGTTGTCGAGACCGGCGTGTCCGGCAAAGGCGATGGCTTCCTTGGCCACACCTTCCTGCAAGCAGCCGTCGCCGAAGAGCGCGAAGACATGGTGGTCGAAGATCGTGTGCTCCGCGGTGTTGAAGCGGGCGGCGGCGCGTTTGCCGGAAACGGCGTAGCCCACGGCATTGGCGATGCCCTGGCCCAGCGGTCCGGTGGTGGCCTCCACGCCGGGTGTTTCATGGAACTCCGGGTGACCGGGGGTGATGGAATGGAGTTGGCGGAAGTTTTTCACCTCCTCGCGGGAAACGGCGTAGCCCGCCATGTGCAGCCAGGCGTAGAGAAACATGGAGCCGTGGCCGGCGGAGAGCAGGAAGCGGTCGCGGTTCAGCCAACGCGGGGTGGAGGGCTCGTAGCGCAACACATCGCCAAACAGGACGGCGCCGATCTCCGCGCAACCCAGCGGCAGACCGAGGTGACCGGAAGAACAGGCGTGAATGGCATCCATGGCGAGACCACGGGCTTGATTGGCGGCGGCGGAGAGAACGGTGGTATTCATAGGGCGAAAAACAAAGTCGCGGGATGGTAGGGGAAATTATGTGTATGACAAGTAGGGATTTTGACATCCGTGCGGCACGGCGATCAAGCCAGAGAGTCGATTGACAACCATGATCCTCGCTTTTTTACCACTGAAACACTGAGATCCACTGAAATCACTGATTTTTTTTTTCTGAAAGCAGACAATCGCCGATCCCCCCAATTTTTCACTTCTGTACATTCTGAAAAATTCTGAAATTCTGTTCCAATAGGCTGAGATAAGGAGTGAGAGCCCATCACTTTGAGGTGTTGAAATCGTTAGATCGACTCCATTTCCCTAGCATGATCGCCATGCATCCGTGTGCTTCTCAATCGCGCCGCTCCGTCGCCGCAGGGGAGAGCCCGTAGAGCGTCTCCGCCGCGATGAACAGCCAGTTGTTTTCCGCCGTGCTGGCGATTTCATCGCCGATATCCGCGATCAAATGCGCCCGCGCCCGGCGGATGCGCACGATTTTTTCCGGTGGTTGCGCGTTGGTCTTCTGCCACTTCATCCACTCATCGATGGCCATCAGAGACCACGGATACCACAAAAACCGATAGGCTTCCTTTCGTGAAATCTTGTTGCCCTGGATCTCGATTTCACTCTCAAACTCCCCGCTGGCCACCGGGAAGGTCGGCGCACGGAACGCACAACTGATCAAATGACTCTCCATCGCCTGCAGGATGTGCGGTGGCATGGCAATGCCCGCTTCATTCCAGGCCCGCATCAGGGTCGCATACACTTGCAGCGTCAATCCATCGAACACCTCGTAGCGGTTCTCCCCCGTGCCGCGCCACCCTGCGGCCTTGGCACCTTGATGAAATTGTGTTTGCAGCCATTGCGCCGTCGCTTGCAGCAGTTCCTCTCGCTTCTCCACACTGCCCAGCCAGGGCAGGTCCGCTTTTTTGCACTCCAGCAAGGCTAACAACGCCAAGGACCCGGAATACACATTGGGCGGGGCCGACTGCTTCACCCCGGGAAACATCCGCCATCCTCCGCCGTCCTCGCGATAGAGTTCCAGCACCTCCTGCACTTCCACCAGATGCTTCAGCACCTCCTGCCTCCGTGACGAAGGAATGGGCGCGGGATTGTGATAGACATCCGCTAACATGGCCACGCACCAGAACGCCCCGCAGCTGTCGATGGGCTTGAGCGATGGCACCGGCGGATGAAACGCCTCCTCGAAAAATGACAGCGTTTTCCCCGCCTGCGGCACAAAGGGCTGCATCACCGATTCCATCAACATCGCGTCATCCCACATCCCGTGGTCCTGCGATCGGCTCAAGGCAAACACGCCTTGGGCATGCGCGCAGGTATCGTGAGGCAGTTCCTCCTGCTGTTCGCGGTTCAACGATTGGTGGAGCCACCCATCGCCTGACTTGGCCTGTTCCATGGCCTTCATCACCGTGCCGCGCAGCTGTTGGAGAGTGGCCAGCACTTTTTCATCATCTGCCACACGGCGCATGATCGAGGCATCGCGTTTGTCCAGCTCCAGTTGTATCGTGTCGCGCCCCGGCAAGGCCACGCCGTAGTCCGCCAGCAGCAGATAGCCCAGCGCCCCCACCAGCAAGCCCCCCACGCTGCCCGCCAGCCATTGCAAACGGCGGATCTTCTGCCGCCGCGCCTCGCGTTGTTTCAGCCTGTCGTAGCCGATGTCCAGAATCCCCGCCACCAGTTTCAGCAGAGCCGAGGACTTGCCATCCTTGCGTGGCCGCACATCCGCCGCCATGGGTTCCGCCGGCTGCGCGGAGATCGCTCCGGCGGCATCCAGTTGAAAGCGGATCGCGGCGGGGAAACATTCCATTTCCTCCTGCCCGGGCATGTCAGTGGCATAGGGCTCACCGCCCACCACCAGGCACAAGACCCGGTGCTCGCGACCCAGCGATTTGAAATACCGCACCTCCTCGTTCACCCACTTGCTCTTCGCCGACTTGGGCGAGCAGACCACGATCAGCGTGCGCGACTCGCGCAAATGCCGCCGCAGCTTGGTTCCCAGATCCGCACCACCGGCCAATTCATCGCGATCGCGAAACACCGGACGCAGGCGCGGTGGCACTTTCTCCCCCTGAAAATCAGAGCCCGCCACCCCCTTGGGCAGTCGATAGGTCTCCAGCGCCCGGTGAATCCAGGTGGCCCAGACCTCATCACGATGACTGTAACTGATGAATGCCCAATACTTGTATTCGACATCCTCTTCTCTTGCGGCTTGCGTGGCTTCCTTCATCAGTGTTTTTCAGCGCGTTCACAAGGCACCGCGCGCATCATGAAAAATTCCGCCGCCGCCGTCAAGTCAGGGAACGGCACGGGCAGCGCAATCGAGCAGGCCCCCGCGCGCGCCCATCACGGGCCTTTCACTTTCAAGCGCACAAAGGCACGGCCCACATACGGTGCGGGAAAGGTGTAGATCACCTGATTGCCGGAAATCGTCACCTGGCCCCCCAGCGGCTGCTCCGCCCAAGGATCCTGTGTGGTGGAGGATGTCTCCACCACAAAGTCCGGGCCATAGACACCTGTGAAGCTCGCCGACTTCACCCAGGTCACCGTCCACAGACCTCCCTGCTTCACCATGCCCGGCACACTCGTAAGCCCTGTGCTGTTGCCTTTGGGACCTACCAGGAAATACTCGATGCCGTTCGGCACGCCGTCGTTGTCGTGATCCGCATCCATCGGGCCTGTCGTTTGATTTTTCGCCTGCCAGGAGGGATAGTTGATTTGGGTGTAGCCTGTGACACCGGTGTCGATCAATTGATTGCTTGTCACCGTCACCACCCTGGGGTTCTGTCCCTGGGTCAAGGCCACCGGCAAGGGCAAATCGGTGTCCGCGGCATTGATGAGCACCGTGGCATTTCCCGCAGGCACGTAGGCGCTCCAGATCCCGTTCGCATTCGTCGTGAGGTTCTGCACGCTGCTGTTGGCATCCGTCACGGATAGGGAAATGTTCGCCAGGTTCGGTTCACCCGCATCCTGCATCCCGTTGCCATCCACATCATGATAGAGGCGGCCGCCGAGGGTGCCCGCCTGCGTGCCCACGGATACCGCCTGGTCCTGCACTTCACCGTAGGAGGCATTGCCCGTCGGGGTTGCAATGTATTGCGTGGCTGTGCCAAGTCGCGCACCGATGCGGAAACGCGCATAGGTCATCCCGCCGGATGCGGTGGCTGGTACGGTAATGTTGCGGGTTTTGATGCCGGAAAGAAGACCTGTTTCAGAGTCGGCAGCTACTACGACATTATTGACAACACGCTCCCCGGAATCGAGGAAATCGCCATCACGGTTCCAGTCAAACCAAGCGCTGAAATAAAGGGTTTCCGTAAAAAAATCGGCATCCGCTACAGTTACCTCATAGGTAATGGTAGCCTGCTGCCCGGGAACCAGCGGTGTGATGGAAATGCCATCTTCGTCATTCAGATTGAGCCCCCCGCTTTTTCCGAGATCATCTCCCAGTGCCAGGGCACCGCTCTGCGCGGCAGACTCCGGGTCGATGTTGTTGCCGAAACGCACATTACGGTCGAAGACCAAAACATCATTATCGAATTCATCCTGCTTGATGACCTTTGCCAAAACAATCTCGTGACTGGCGGAACCGTAGGAACTTGGAGCATCACTGTAGTCAAAGGATTGTGTGTAGGTGTAGGAGGACACGAAGTCATCATTCGTAGGCTGCGAATTGGTGTAAGCCGGTGGTGAGATATTGCAGTTGTAGCCGTTTTGCGCCACACCGGAGAATGAACTCTGTGTGGCCCGATAGGCGATCTGAACCGTGCGGCGGGAACCTCCCGGAATGGTGGCCTTTTGCGTGGCGCGGAAAGTTTTCTGCGCGGGGAAATACTCCCAACTGAACCACTCCGCGCCAGGACCCGTGACTGCGGTGATGGCCTGTACGGGATCATTCGGGTCGGGAACATTCGGCACGCCGTAGGACAAGGAAATGACCAAGACCATCGGCTGATTGAGCACCCACACAATGTCGGAACTGCCGGTGTTCCCCACGTCAAAGATGCACTGCAGCGTGCCGCCGTATTCAGCGGGTAGCATCGGTGCCGGTGAGACGGAACCCTGAATCAGGTAAGGATTCCAGCTTCCTCCCGGTAGTGGTGGTTCGGTCTGCTGAGCCAAGGCCAGGGCTGCGGTCCCTAGCAAAATCAATGTGGAGCGGAAAGGATTCATGGGAAATGGGAAGGTGCATTCACCATGCGCAATTGACCTTACAATGTAAAGCGTGAACTTGATGATTTCCCACTGCCCCCCATTTTCCCTTCATGCCCCGCTCGCATCTCCCTGCTCGCGCCCACGGCGATCAAGCTAGGGAATCGATGGACTATCGTGATTCTCGCCTTTTTCCACTGATACACTGAGGTCCACTGAAATCACTGAATTTTTATCACAGAAAACCAGAGAATCACCGATTTCTCCCATTTCTCCATTCTGTTCATTCTGAAAAATTCTGCAATTCTGTTCGAATTAGCTGACATCACGCGTGAGCTATCATCACTCTGAGGCGTCAACATGATGGGATCGCATCCATCTCCCTAGCTTGATCTCCCCGCTCGCGCCCTGCATTTGCCTCTTGTCAGCGATCCCTGGCGCGCTTAGATGTGGTGAATGAAAATCACTTTCTGCGGTGCGGCGGGCACCACCACTGGTTCCCAGCACCTCCTGCACGTCAACGGCCAGACCATCCTGCTCGATTGCGGCCTCTATCAGGGGCATCGCGATAAAAGCTACGAGATCAATTGCTGCTTCCCCTACTTCGAGCCCACGGCGATCGATACCGTGGTGCTCTCCCACGCCCACATCGACCACGCCGGAAATTTGCCCAATCTCTGCCGCAAGGGCTTCCGCGGCAACATTTTCGCCACCTTCGCCACGCGCGATCTTTGCCAAATCATGCTCGCCGACTCCGCTCGCATCCAGGAAAGCGATGTCGACTGGCTCAACAAGCACAACAAACGCAAGGGCCTGGCACCCGTGGAGCCGCTCTATTCCGAGCAGGACGCCGAGCGCTGCCTGCGCCAGTTCGTCACCCTCAACTACGAGCGCCCCATGCTCATCGCCCCCGGCGTGAAGCTGACCTTCCTCGATGCCGGCCACATCCTCGGCAGCGCCCAGGTATTGTTGGAGATCGACGATGAAGAGGACGGCAAGCACAAGCGCCTGCTCTTCTCCGGCGATGTAGGACGCGGCAACAATGACCTGCTCAACGATCCCGCCATCGCGGAAAACATCGACATCCTCATCATGGAGAGCACCTACGGCGGCCGCGAGCACGAGGTCCCCGCCGGCGTGGATGCCCATATCGGTACCGTCATCAATCAGGCCCTCAAGCGCAAAGGGAAAATTTTCATTCCCGCCTTCGCCGTGGAGCGCACGCAGCAAATCCTCTACGTTCTCCACAAACTCTTTGAAGACAAGATCATCCCGGATGTGCCGGTATTTGTCGATAGCCCGCTCGCCGTCAGCGCCACGGAAATTTTCCGCCTTCATCCCGAGGGCTTCAATCACCGCGTGTATGAGGATTTGTTCGATCGCGAAAACCCCTTCGGCTTCGAAAACCTCACGCTCATCCGTGCCGTCAAGGCCTCCAAGGAGCTGAACGAACTCCAGGGCACCGCCATCATCATCGCCGCCTCCGGCATGTGCGAGGCCGGGCGCATCCTGCACCACTTGAAAAACGGCATCGGCGATCCGAAAAACACCGTGCTCTTCGTAGGCTACTGCGCGGAAAACACCCTCGGCCGCAAAATCCGCGAGGGCGAAAAGGAAGTGCCCATCCTCGGCGATCGCTACCAGGTGCGCGCCCACATTGAAAAAATCGATAGTTTTTCCGGCCACGCCGATCACTCCGAGCTGCTCGACTATTTCGCCCGCATGACCGGGCCCAAGGAGCGCGTTTTCCTCGTCCACGGCGAGCCGAACGCCTCCCAGGCCCTCAAGGAGGCACTCGATCAACAGCACGACGGCAAGATCGAAGTCGCCGTGCAGGGCCGCGAAGTCATCGTCTAACAAAAATTTGATCTTATGTCAGGATACCGCCATTCCGTCTGTCGCTGGTGCTTCGGCGATGTTCCCTTGGAAGAGTTGTGCCAGGAGGTGAAAAAACTCGGCTACGAATCCGTCGAGCTCACCGGCCCGGCCGAGTGGCCCGTGCTGCATCGGCATGGTCTCACCTGCGCCATCGCCACCTTTCCGCAAAGCCCCGAGGGCATCGGCACCATTGAAAAAGCCTTCAACCGCCTGGAGCATCACGATGTATTGGAGGCACTCTATCGCGACATGATCCCGCAGGTGGCGGCCGCTGGCATCAAGCAGTTGATCCTCTTTTCCGGCAACCGCGATGGCATGGATGACGCCACCGGTCTGAAAAACTGCGCCATCGGCATCCGCCGCATTTTGCCCTATGCCATGCAGCATGGCGTGATTCTGGTGATGGAATTGCTGAACTCGAAAGTCGATCACCCCGACTACATGTGCGACCACACCGCGTGGGGCGCAGCCTTGGTGGATGAGATCGACTCACCGTACTTCCGCCTGCTGTACGACATCTATCACATGCAGATCATGGAAGGCGATGTCATCGCCACCATTCGCAAGCATCACACCCGCATCTCCCACTTCCACACTGCCGGCGTGCCCGGACGGCACGAGCTGGATGACACGCAGGAGCTCAACTACAAAGCCATTTGCGCCTGCCTCCACGAAGTCGGCTACACCGGCTGGCTCGGCCAGGAATTCACCCCGCGCGAGAAACCCGGCTTCTCCGCGCTGGAGTCCGCCATCGCCCTCTGCCGCTAACCGTGGCGCGGGCGTCCCGCCCGCCTGCCAGAAATCCAACGAACCATTCACCCTTGAATGAACTCCCCCATGAGCTGGATCCACATCGCCTACCTACTTGTATTGATTTTCCTCTCGACGAAGATCGAAGACCCCGTTCGTCGTAAATCGTTGCGCGAAGCCTGGATATCCTTCGCCCTGATCCCCTTGTGGGGATTTTTGTCGAATTTGTTCAGTGCAACACAACATGATGACCTGGAAGGATTGAAAATCATCGCCATCATCGATGGAGCAGTGAGCAACTTATTGTTAGGCATCAGTTTTCTCATGTTGACAGGTGTCATCGCCCCCAAAGAACCCAAGCGTCCTATCACAATATCCCGCGGACTTCCGCCCCGCCCACCCTCCACATTGTAACGGTTCAGATCTCTCCTACGATCCATCATAACAGTTTCCCGCAGAATCTGTTACGTGCCTCCTGCTCGCCATACGGCAAAGGATGGACGAATGGGAAGAATGCTACGGGATGTCCCCCAAGCTTCTTATGGGCGCACGGTCCCTACCACCGCACCGCACGTGTCCTCTATTTCTGCTGCTGGTCCTCACGGTTTTTTCTGAGCTTTTCACCGATCTCCTTGATATTCGCCGGGGGCAGCTCGATGTAATCCGCCGCCTGGATCATTTTTTTCGCCTCTTCCTCCGAGGCAAGCCCGCGCGCGGCTTCGCGCAGCATGGGTCCGGCGGAGGCATCTCCCAGGACAATCATGGCATCCACGGCCGCCGTTCGCAGCACAGGATCGGAACTCAAGAGATAAGGGCGTATGACGGGCAATTCCGCGGCATCGTAGCTGACGGATGCATCGTGGATTTTTTCCAAAGCCTCCGCGCGGATTCTTTCCACTTCGGCAGAATCAGCTGCCGGCTGGGTGGCTGCCTGTGGATTTTCGCCGGTCTGACCGGACACTCCCCCCGGGGGCACGGGATGCGATCGCTGGGCGTTGCTCGCAAGCGGGGCCGCCGGCATAGCTCCGGAGTCTCCTCCTTGAGCTGCGCGGTCGGATGATACTTTCCTCACCACGAGGAGGATGGCCACCACGACGATGGCCGCCGCCATGATTTTGGATGTGTGTTTCATGTTTCTTGCAGAGTAGTTGCGTTGCAGGGGATAGGGCAAGGGCGAAGATCAGGAACACGTTCCCGCATTCCATGCGGGCGAGCCCGTCGGTTGACCGACCTCGCTTCCTGTCACCTATCGAAAAAAGGCATGGACCGGAGTCCATGCCTTGGTTGATGAACGTCTAGGGTGGGATCAGAAGTGATAACGCACGCCGATTTCGTAACCGATGGAATTATCGAGCTGCACACCGTTGTCACCGAAGTCGAGGTCTTCCAGGTAGAGCCAGCGGGCACCACCGTAGATTTCCCAATTCTCGTCGATGTCATAGGCCAGGCCGATTTGCGCCTGGGCATAGAAACCGGTATCGCTCCCGCCGTCTCCCGAGTAGTTGTCGTTGTAGTCGGTGAAAGCCAAACCCATGCCAGCACTCAGGTAGCCCTTGATGCCCGCAAAAAACTCGCGCTCCGCGTGGAGATTGAGTGTGATGGGGATGATATCGATGTCGAGGCTGGTAAGTGCCCGGCCGAAATCTTTCAGCGTGGCATCGCCCGTGATGTAGCCCAGCTCGGCGTATGCGGCCAGATCGCAACCGAGGAACTTTTGGTTCAGATTGCGACCGAAATGCAGGGTATACATGTCGAATTCAAACTCCTCCACCGTGGGGTCCACGAGGTTGTAGGGTTCACCGTTTGCCACGTGGTCGGCATTGCTGTCGGCCTCCAGCATACCGTATGTTGCGCCGGTGAACCAATCTCCGGCTGGGGTTGGTTGCATCGGCGCAGCAGGTGGTTCTCCCGCGAATGCCGCCAAAGGCACGGAGCTGATAGCGATCAGTGTAGCAAGTTTCATTGGATATTGTGTTAGGATATGGATTCGAGTGGACTCCCCACACCCCGGATGATCTTGATCAGGGATGGGGAAGCTGACGCATCAACCGGGAAAATTGAAAAATGCGGGGCGTCCTGCGGTCACGGTGCCGGTAACGACTCCATTGAATTCTTTCACCAATTCATTGACCGTGATTTCCTGGCTTTCGGATTGCCATTCGTCGTAAGACGGAGACCAATAACCGCTTAAATCCGTGAATTGAGCCGACTGGATTGTCGTGGTGGACGACTCGACGCCTTCCTTATACAGGGAATTGATGTTGAGCACGCCTTGAAGATCCGTGTTCAACTCATCCAGATTGATGGAAACCCTGGTCAAGCTGACACTCTGAATGTTGACCGCATTTCTTTTTTCCGTAGCACCCTGAATCTCAGGTCCCTTTTCGGCACCAAAATACTCGGTGACGTCAATGGGATTGGTGTTTTTCTTGGTGAGGGCCGTGCCTACCACATCGCCCTCGGAGTTCGTGATCAGGACGATGGACCAGCCTTTGATGGATCCACCCATCGCTGTGGCAATGCCTGCGTCCTCTGCGAGCAAGGCCTCCAGCATTTCTTTGTTGGAAAAACGGCTTGTGAGGAGTTTTTGTGGTCGAACTTTCGATCGGACCATGGAGATGTTTTCCTGTGAAGCAAGTGTCAGCGAGACGGTGAGAGGGTGCTGGTAGGTCTCAAGCGCGACAGAAATGCCCGCGAAAGAATTTCCCACACTCAGGAGTGCGGCGGTGGCGATGGGGAGTAACAATGTTGTTTTCATAATGATTTTTGTATGGGCTTTGATGAATCTCGGCATCGCTTATGGCGACGGAGGTGTTTCTTTTATGGCTTGGTGACATTTTTGTCAATCAGAATGATCGTCGTGCCGATGCCAAGGAATCAAGTGCCGAACATGACGTGACCGTGTCCGGCCTGTTCCCGGCAGACAGAGACAAATCCCATGGCAGGTGGTTTTCAGCCAGTATGAAAGCAAGCCATCGGATCAACATGCGCGCGGCGATGTTGTTTGTCGCGTTCACACTGTTCGTCTTATGGCTGCGCTCCAGCCCCCGTGAAACGACCCACGGATACCATTACCGCAACTCCGATGCTCTCATGATTTTGTCCATTTGTGACATCTATCGAATCAACAACGGTTTCTACCCCACGACAGAGCAAGGTTTGCTCGCTTTCGTGAAAGAACCGCACACCAAACCGCTACCGGGCAAATGGACGGCTCTTGCCGATCATGTGCCGTTGGATCCCTGGGGCTTGGAGTATCGTTACGAATGCGATGACCCTTACAGCCGGGACCGGAAATCCATCCGTATCATCTCAGCGGGCAAGGATGGCACCTTCGCCACGGAAGATGATCTGATCCTCCCCATGGCTACTCCGCCCTTGACGTGGAGAGAACGCATCAGTCTCTGGTTCCGGTAGTGCCACTCAATTCCCCGCAGAATCTATGACGGCAGGTGGCGAATGGGTACCGCCGTGCTACGGATCCGTATGGCAGGCGGTGCGTGGGGCGGGAGTTAAAACCTACCGCCTACCCGATTGGCGCTTATTCGATTTCTATGTGACGAAGAAACTCCAAAACGTCGCCGCGCGAGCCGCCTTCCTTACGGCGAAACAAGCAGCGGATCACTTTGTCATCCTGTCTCACAGGCCAAAACAACCCTTCCATTCTGGTGCTCTCCGCGAAATCACCAGTGAGAATACCTTCAAAAGATGGCGAGCTCACTCTATCTGCTCGTATGACTGCATTGCCTGGCGCTACGCTTAATCGAGCAAGCAGGAGGGCCTCAACCTCCTTGACCTCCTCGATAGTCTTCGCATCATCTAGGGTCCTCCCTGAGGCTTTCGTGATGGTTTTCAGTTTCTCCAAGTCATCCTTACCCCACTTCTCAGGGAGGTTAGAAAAAAGCTCCTTTGGACGTTCGTATAAAAGTAATTGCACGGCGAAGGAGTCGTATTCTAAATAGCACCCACTTAGACCATTTTCCTCCGGAAAAACTTTCTGTTTGATTGGCTTCGCTACTTTGATCTTCGTCGCATCAATCGCTACAGTAGTCCGATTTACGCTGCTTGGCTTCAGATTGATTACTTCAATTGCAGACGGCTTCAGTAAATCAACGCCTTTTTTCGTTAGATTCTCTCGAACCCTGTTGCGCTCCTTCTCCACAGGGTCCTGACACCCGGCGAAGAGGGTGATTGCACATGTGCTGGAGAGGATTGCTATTCCGAGATTCATTTTTTAGCTAACGTAAAGTGATGGCACGCCGGAGTGAAGCACGAATTCATCTGACGGACGGATCGGCGTCGCCGCCTTATCGCATGGGGAGCTAATCACTCCCGAGGGCTCGATTCGCGTTGGTTGGATCTGCGCAGTAGTAGGTGTCGATTGCAGCTAAGGCGGAACTCGCGTGACGTCCCCAATGGGAGAAATAGGAATCCACCCAGAGCGAAACCGCCTCATCGGGATCACCACCTCGATAGGCCTGAAGACCGTGCCACAAATCCCCATAAATATCGGCCAGGTCGTCATGAAGGTCGCCCATCACAGGTTCGTCGATAGCCTCCAAATCGTGAGGATCAAAAACAACTCGATAGAACTGGAACGGAAGGTCAGCAAACCTTCTGATGTCGTGATTCCAACCTTCATGCCCCCGCCGTGGGAAATCCGATTCGCTGCCAGCGTGACGCACATGCTGTAATGGTGGGATGGATGCCATCAGATCAAGGAGATGTTGGCGCGCGTTACTCAAAAGATGGTGTTCTCCCTCAGCCCACGCGCAGAAGCGCTCTGCAGCATTCAAGAGATGCGTGACTTCGGGCATCATTTCTTCGCGAAACGTTAGAGTGGTGGCGCGGCGTTGTCGAGCATCAAGAGCGGGCGAGCGAGGGAGCTTGTCCGCCGTTGTCACTCATGGCTTGTGTGTGCCTCATTTTTCACGGGTAGGATTGCCCATCCGGCGGATAACTGACCATGAAGCCTTCATTGCGCACCAAGCGCCAGTGACTGGGTCCATCAGAATCCGGCAAATACTCGTATTCGGTAAGTCGACCCGATCCCTGCACGCGGATATCACGGTGGCCATCTGAATTCAGGTCGGGGAAGGAAACCCGCAGTGGACATCCACCCACCCTAGGACCTTTGACGGCCTCGCCTCTCTCGATACTTCGAAACTGAACTTCATGCCATGATCCAGATTGGCCATAGCTGAACTCGTAAGAAATCCGCTTCGGGTGGAGAAGAGACCATCGCACAGCCGCAACCGACAAGGAGAGAAGCAAGACGACACCGAGGAATGCCCCGATCCTCTTGAGGTTGGTCCTGCCTCGTCTCACGGCTGATGCAGTGGCGAAGGAAGACCAAAAGCACAGAACAATGAATGCAGGGAAGCCGATGAAGATCATTACAAAATAGGTCGCGGTGCCATCGGAATCGGTCGAAGCAGAAACCAACGCGTGCGCTGCGTAAAAGATGAGCGCAGCAAGTATGACGAGTGGAAACGGCATCTTATTATCTGGCACAACGTTAAAGAAATGGCGTCGCCGGGGCAAACCTCAAATTCAATCAGACGGCATGCTCGGCGTCACCATTTCCATCTTGTTATCCTTTGCTGGATTGATGTATAAGATTAAGTCTACATCATCGGATGTTAGCTGATCCCCGCCTGTTGTGTTCGCATCTGTGGAATATCGGATCAAGCTCTCTCCTGTTTTGTATAATGGTTTACTCGTAATCCAGGTTTGGTGGTTAAATTTTTTGGGAAAAGTTCCTCTCAATGAGCTTTTTGCACTAACTATAGAATATCTGGGAAGACCTTCTACATCTGAAAATATCACAACGCGAACATGCTCTCCTGCATGCCATCCCGTGCTGCTTACCAAATTTTCCACAGTTCCATCAGGATACTTAAACGCTAGTCCAATCATATTTGAATCGGTAATATGATCCGGAATTACTACAACGAAATCCGAAGCTCCTTGGGCTCTCATCAACTCATCAGCAGTAATTAACGTTTTAACTTCAGAGGATTTGGTCGATTTTGTTGAATCTTTACAGCTCAGTAAAAGGAGGAATGGTAGTAGGAATAAGAATTTCATTTCTTGGATAACGTCGAGTGCTCCTAAGCCTGACCGGGGCGAGGGCGAAACACGGGGTTGAGGTTGTAGTGGTCATGACGGCTTGTGTGTGCCCAACATGGGCACGTTGTCATCCGCGTCAGGCTAAGACGCAATCCTTTGATTTTCAACGGAATTTGACGAA
>ERZ1066127.343-NODE-343-length-26772-cov-15.017704_pt1 | contig 26772 bp, 18 predicted proteins | sample MGYA00382774_ERZ1066127 | MGnify/ENA primary metagenome ERZ1066127 (study PRJEB33369, sample SAMEA5778357) | biofilm metagenome | biome: Industrial cooling water; feature: Water cooling tower basin; material: Biofilm | place: United Arab Emirates | collected... | reverse complement strand
ATGGTCTTCAACTTTCAAAGAACTTTTTTTGTGAAAATGTGTACGGTAGTGAAAGAATCGGTAAAAATTATTTTCCTTCTGCATTCAAGATATTTTCAATGGCGACACGCAACCCTTTGAGGACGCGGAATATATTGAAAATATCATCGGTCGAGCAGAAAAAACCGTGAGAAATCGCGTAAGAACTGCCTTCTAAGGTCATAAAATACCACGTGCTGCCGATGATGTAACAGCCAAACACTGTTTGCGCCGGATTATTGTTCAATGCCTGTGCAACAAGCATTGATGCGAGTACCTGAGCTTTGGGGTTGCCATCGGGGTCGGTTTGGCGTTTGTATTCGGCAAGGCAGAAAAATGGTTTTTTGGGGCTACGGTACCCCGTTGCAATCATGCCATCAACACGCCCTAAAAAACGATATTCTCCGACAACGGCTTCCAAAGGGCGTTCCAGAAAGTAGGAAAATTGTCTATTGGAAATGCGCGAAAAGACGATAAGAGGGCTAATAATTTTATTTTCCAGTTCTACTTCATTCCAATCATCCCCGCCAAGCCTGTATTCTTCCTGAAGTTCCCGTAGAAAAAAACGCTCATAATCAGTGAGTTCGTAAGGAAATTGTAGAAGTGCATCCAGACTCGGTAATGAGTTTACTTCTCGTGTACCAAAGGCTTCATCTATCGTGTCGAGTGTCCAACCCTTGAATGTTACTTGTTGCATGATGTTTCGAGAAAATGAGGATTCAGAAATGGTCGTGGCAAAGCGGTTGCTCCGATTCCAAAATACAAAAAAATATCATCCCAAAAATCGGATAGAATTGTTCGCTGCGGAGATTGTATTTTTGTCAGGCTACATTTCAAAACATCAATTTCTCCACCTTCAAGCACTATCAAATGCTTCTTTCCAACAATCTCGACCCCACAACACCCGAAGAATGGCGTGAATTCAGCGCTCTTGCACACAAAATGGTGGACGATATGCTCGCACATTTGTCGTCATTAGACGAAAAGCCAAGCTGGCAAGAAATACCCGATAACGTCCGAAACGCTCTCCGCGAGAGGCTTCCGCGCGAAGGACAGGGCGCAGAGGCTGCCTACAATGACTTTCTGACCAATGTATTGCCTTATCCGCAAGGCAATTTGCATCCCCGCTTCTGGGGCTGGGTGCAAGGCACGGGAACACCACTCGGAATGATGGCTGATATGCTCGCATCGGGCATGAATGCTCATTTAGCAGGCTTTAATCATGCACCTGCGTTAGTGGAACATCAACTCATTGCTTGGCTGGCGGAACTTATGGGAATGCCCAAAGGAACAAGCGGCGTGATGGCAAGCGGCGGAACGGTTGCAAGTATTGTCGGGCTTGCGGTGGCACGCTTTGCAAAAGCTGGGTGGAATGTGCGCGAAGAGGGTTTGCAGGGGCAAGAGCCGCTCACCATGTACTGTTCGACGGAGATACACTCGTGGGCGCAGCGCGGAGTAGAATTGTTAGGGCTGGGAAACAAGGCTCTGCGCCGTATTCCGGTGGATGATGCGTATAAAATTCGCCTTGATGTACTGCGAGAAAGAGTGCAGCAAGACCGCAGCAATGGCTTCAAACCTATCTGTGTCATTGGTACGGCGGGAACGGTAAACACAGGCGCGACCGACGACCTCAGTGCATTGGCAGATTTTTGTGCTGAAGAACATCTATGGTTTCACGTTGATGGCGCGTTTGGAGCAGTGGCGGCTATTTCCGAGACGTTGCGACCGATTGTAGCAGGGCTGGAACGAGCAGATTCGATTGGTTTTGATTTGCATAAGTGGCTGTATTTGCCGTTTGAGTGTGCGTGTGTACTGGTGCGCGACGCAGAACTTCATCGTCAAACATTCGCCTTGCAACCGAGTTATATTGCCCCCATGGAGCGTGGCGCGATTGCGGGCGGGCTGCCCTTTGCCGATAGAGGTTTAGAACTGACGCGGAGTTTCAAGGCTTTGAAAGCGTGGATGAGCCTGAAAGCTCACGGCGTAGAGACCTTTGCACGATACGTGGAGCAAAATGTGGCGCAAGCAAAATACCTCGAAAATCTCATCAATGCTCATGCAGACCTAGAACTCTGCGCCCCTGTGCCGATGAATGTGGTATGCTTCCGCTACAAACCTTCCAATCCCGCTTTAACACTCTCATTAGAGCAAGAAAATGCTCTCAATTTGGAACTGCTTTTGCGATTGCAAGAATCGGGTCGGGCGATTGTATCGAGTACCGTCTTGAAGGGAGTTTTTTCACTGCGAGCGGCGATTGTGAATCAGCGCAGCACGATGGCGGATTTTGATGAACTTGTGCGGGCTGTGAGAGAAATTGGTTGGCAACTTTTTCAAGAACAATTTTCAAAATAATCATGCAAAACTCATCAGATCAAACTTCTCAAACACTCGCTCTTACCAGCAAAACCCGTTCTGAACTTTTCGATTACGTTCAAGGCACAATCGAATACTACACTAAAGCTGTAGCATCCATGCGCGTTGCACCTGAATTAAACCAAACAATTCTGGACGCGCTTCGCGCTGCGATTGCAAACTTCAATTTCAATGTGCCTCGCACTCCGATTGACGCTGCGCGCTTTGCGGTTAGCGGCTTAATTTCTCAGCAAGTCCACACGCCGCATCCGCGCTATTTCGGCTTGTTTAATCCTGCACCGTCTGCAATGGGCATTGTTGCTGATACGCTGGTGGCAACGTTCAATCCGCAAATGGCGGCGTGGAGCCACAGCCCATTTGCTGCGGAGATTGAACTGCACCTTCTTCGTAGTTTCGGTGAAAAATTTGGCTACAAACCAGATGAAACCGACGGTACGTTCACAAGTGGTGGCGCTGAGGCGAATCATACGGCACTTTTGACGGCACTCATTCACAAATTTCCTGAATACTCTGAGTGTGGCTTGCTTGGCTGTCAGAAGCAGCCTGTTGTTTACGTTTCCGCACAAGCGCATCATTCATTTGTGAAAGCCGCACGGTTCTGCGGTTTGGGAACAAATTCCGTCAGAAGTATTCCAACGGATGATAGCCTCAAAATGAGCGTTGATATGCTTCGAGAACAAATCCGGCTCGACCTCGCACAAAACCTTGTGCCGACAATGCTCGTCGCAACAGCCGGAGCAACAAGTTCCGGTGCGATTGACCCGATTTCAGAATTAGAAGAAATTGCACGAAAAGAAGAAATGTGGTTTCATGTAGATGCCGCATGGGGCGGTGCGGCAGCACTGGTGCCGGAATTAGCGGGGCTTGTTCAAGGAATGGGCAAGGCAGATTCTATCACCTTCGACGCGCATAAATTCTTGTCTGTTCCGATGGGAGCGGGAATGTACATCACACGGCATAAGGAAATTTTGCAGAAAACGTGTGGCATTTCAACAGCCTATATGCCGCTTGATGCCGAGGGTTTGGACGTTACCGACCCGTTTGTCCATTCTATGCAGTGGTCGCGGCGGTTTATCGGATTGAAGGTGTTTCTGACGCTTGCCGTTACCGGCTGGGAGGGCTACGCGGCGACGATTTGCCACCAAACCGCAATGGGGAATTTGCTCCGAAGTGAGCTACAAAGCGCGGGCTGGCAGATTGTGAATGACACGCCGCTTCCGGTGGTCTGTTTCGTAGATGCTACGCATGAAAATGGCTCTACGCCTGAGTTTCTGAAGGCTGTTGCAAAGCGTATTGTGCAAGGAGGCTCGGCATGGCTTTCCACCACGCTCTTGAACGGTGCAACCGTCCTTCGAGCGTGTATCACGAATTACGGAACGCAGGAACGTGATGTGCAAGCATTGGTGAGGCATTTAAGAGATGCTGCACAAGAGATTGCTGATAAGAATTGACCTTTTTAGGAAATGAGCGTATTGGAATACGGAGAGACAGAGTGAGACAGAGCAAAGCCTTTAATACAAGACTATTGCTTGTGTTAAAGGCTTTCGGTTACTGTGATTATTAAATCGGCACTGCCAAATGATATTTGTGCAACTATTTTTCCGACTTATACGTTTTTCTTTGTAGCTTGATTTGAACCCATGACCTGAAATAGTTTCCTTGATTCTTTCACCAAGTTTATTTCAATACTAATGCCCTCTCTGTTCTCGAAATACCGATTACTCCTTGCTTTTGTCGCTGTTGTTCTCCTTGTTGGTAGTGTTTTATTGGTGCGTATGGTACAGCATCGGCAATCACTCTTGACAAAACAAGTCGTTGCACTTTTGAATACTCAATTTAAGGGAACGCTGAGTATTCGTGCTGTGACGATGAATATTTGGAAGCAGTTTCCCTATCTTTCACTCGATTTACAGGGTGTGAGGTTTTATGCTACATCAGATACCAATCTCACACCAATGTATTCCTTCGACGATGTGTATCTTGGCGTAAATATCCTTGAATTGTTACGCGAAGAGTACCGCATCAAAAGGCTTTCGATTGACGGTGGGCATATTGACCTTGTAAAATTTGCCGATGGGCGAATCAATATTCTTGAGGCAAAAGGCGTAGATATGTCTTCCAATCAAGATTCTACAGATGCTCCCTTTACATTTGACATGAAGAATCTGAGCTTGAATAAGCTTCGTCTAGCCTACCATGACTATGCCGCAAAACGCGATATTATAGCTCAGATTGACCGTCTGGAAACTTCATTTACTCTCGCACCTGAACACATTATTGCCGAAATTAAGACTGCACTGGTGCTTGATATTGACCGCGATGGCAAACATACGTTTTTTAACACGAAGCATTGCACCTTTGAAAGCAAATTGGATTATAATTTGATAAGCGGGAGCGCACGTTTTGAGAATACGCACATAGGTATTGAACAAGCCCTTTTTGCACTGGAAGGCGCGGTGGATACGAAAGACAGCATGAACTGCTCTGTAAAATTTCACGGTGAAAAGCCGAGTTTACTAACATTTGCTGCTTTCGCGCCGTCTGCTGTGCAAGAAGCACTCAAAACATACAGCAATGAAGGAAACGTCAGTTTTTCGGGTAAGATTGACGGAAAATTATTGGGAAAAGAAATGCCCGCATACCGCATAGACTTTAGCTGTGATGATGCTTATGTTGTGAATACAGCAGTAAACAAAAAAGTACAGGAAATTTATTTTTCCGGTATGATAACCAATGGCGAGGGGCGAAGTATGAAAACAAGCGAATTTCGCTTACGGAATTTTCGTGCAAAGCCGGAAGTCGGTCTTTTTCGCGGTGATGTTGTTATCCGAAATTTTGACGATCCTTACATCAACGTTAATGTTAATGCAGATTTAGATTTTGAGTTCCTGGCGGCATTTTCGGGTATAGAAGGACTGCGACGGTTGAAAGGTCAAATTTTGTTGGATATGAATTTTAATGAACTTGTTGATATTGATAAGCCTGACGAAACCTTGCTACGGCTCAAAGAAGGTATTGACAGCGAACTGCGTATCAAAAATCTTAGCGTTCAAATTCCCGATTATCCGCATCCGATAACGAATATCAACGGTCATGCCGTCATGAAACAAGGCGCAATTACGTTGGATGATTTGTCTTTTACCGTTGCCGGAAGTGATGTTCATTTTGACGGTACATTTAGTGACATTCCCGCACTTTTGCACGAAAAACACGAACCTATAGAAATTACGCTCAATATGCAGTCGAAGCGCCTACAATTTCAGGAGTTGCTGGCATTTGATTCTACATTATCGAAAAAAATTTCCGAAGATATTTCCGGCTTGGATATTCGGATGAGTTTTCAAACTTTTGCGGATGAATTGCGGAGATTTCGTACCATCCCTCGCGGAACGTTTATTCTTCATCATGTTTCCGGGCGGTTCAAAAACTATCCGCATGAAATTCACGATATTCACGCCGATATTGTGATTGATGATACAACGCTTACGGTCAAAGATATTTCCGGTATGATTGACAAAAGCGATGTGCGGCTTCAAGCATCGGTAGAAAATTATCCGTTGTGGCTGGAACGAGCGAAAAAAGGTACGTCCCGTGTACGTTTTTCGATTGCTTCTTCGTATTGTTCGCTCAAAGATATTCTGTCGTACGAAGGTCGAAATTACGTGCCGGAGCAGTATAGAAGCGAAGAAATAAAAAAACTCACGTGTTCAGGAAGTGCCACTCTGCGCTTCGACTCCACACTTCGCTATCTCCAAGCAAGCATCGAAAAATTGAACGGTGATTTTGCTCTTCATGCGATGAAACTGAAAAACAGCGCGGCGCAATTCCACATTGAAAATTCCATGCTTACGCTTGATACGCTCCGCCTTGCTATTGGCGCAAGCGAGTTTGGCGCCAAAGGAACACTACCGCTTTCTCAAGAAACACTAACGAGCATGCCGATTCGACTTGACGTTGCAGCACGTCAGCTTGATTTGGATGAACTATTGATGATAAAACAAAACGCTCTCCGGCTATACAAACAGTCTTCGCAAAAGCCCGCAAAAGCTGCATCAATAGCCAATTCTTCCGAGCAGCTCAGCCGTGACAGTTTGCGTCATGCGACGGCATTTTCTATTGTTCGTGTAGCATTCCCGGATGCAGAAATTACGGCAAATATTCAGAATTTGAAGTTTCGGACGATGCGGATTCAAGATTGCTCAATACGGCTGCGAACCGCACCAAATCATACGTGCACTCTTGATACGCTTTATTGCCGACTGGCTGAGGGAAAAATCGGTATAAGCGGAATATTTCAAGCTCCCAAGCCTGAAAATATCACGCTTGCCGTTCGGTCTCGTCTAGAGAAAATTCGATTAGAGTCACTGCTATTAAAATTCGACAATTTTGGACAAGATAACTTCATCAGCGATAATATCACAGGCTTGGCAAGCGGCGTACTGAACGGCGTTGTGGCGTTGCACCCTGATTTAACGCCGATAGTGAGCAAGTCTGAAGCGCGGATTGATGTTGTGCTGAAGCAGGGGGAATTGCTGAATTTTGCACCAATGCAAGCGATGACGCGCTTTTTCCGCGATAAAAATATGAACAGAGTTCGTTTTGATACGCTGAAAAATACACTCACACTTAAAGACGGCAAACTCACTTTTCCCCAGATGACTATCAATTCTTCTCTCGGTTATATAGAACTTTCAGGGGAGCAGAGCATTCAGCGTTCAAGCGGTTTTGCTATGGATTACGTCATTGGCATACCCTTTTCAACGGCTGCACAGGCAGGCTGGTCAATGCTCTTTGGCACAAATCCCAAAGACACGATTCCGCAAAACCGTATTGACGCTATACAATATCGTCCGCAAGGCGCACCGGAATTACTCATAAAAATGCGAATGCAGGGTAAGCCCGGAGCATTGACTATTCGTCCGGGAGGGAAATAAGAGCGTTGCTTGAAAGCAAAAAAATCTCTATCTTATTGCTGTTTGATGCCATTTATCTTTTTACATTATGAAATTTTTTCAAACCTTTTTTCTTGCCTCTTTGTCGCGTACTGTCTTGCTTTTGGGCTGTACATTGGGGAGTTTGACTACTGTAGATGCTCAAATTCCTGCATTCTCCATTACCTCTGAAATGCCTGAATTTGGTGCAGTGCAAGACGGACGGCGTAATATCATTCTTCGTGAACGCCGTTTTTCGCTTATGCGCTATGATACCTTGCCACAGAGAGGGCGTATCGTTATTCGCAGAACGCCCGGTCCAACGAATGCTACTATCACACTCCGAATGGGCGTTTCGTATCAAAGCGGAACACGATTATTACCTGAATCAACAACGGCAACGGTGCTATTACCCAGCGTTTATACTGACGCAAGCGGTCGCACACAGCGCTTTTCAAATGTTGAACGTCCGGAAGCGATTCCCATCAATAGTTTATTCGGTGATTTGAATCCGATTTTTGTTGTTAATGGTGTTGCGGCTGGTCGTGTTGGTACAACGTACACGCAAGTCTATCAAGTCAGTTTTCCGCCAAGCGTTACCGAAGCAAGTATTGTGTGTACAGCACGTTGGAGCGACCAATCGTTTCCTGCCAATCCCGGCGCACAAAATCCCCGTACGATTTTTGTTGCGCTTTTGCGCGGAGAAGGCTATACAATTCCGCCCGCAGTCAATGCGCAAGGCGAACCAACGTTTGAAGATTTTGCACGAATTACATTGGAAGATCCTGTGAATATACCGCCTGTAATGCTTCCGCTTGGAAATAGTTTTTGTCAAATGTTATCCGTGAATACTGCTCAAACTGCATTACCGTTGGAGAGTACCTTGTTGGATGCAGACGGATTGCCGCGAAGTTTTTTTTATGACGATAATTATGATCCAATCACTTATACGCTTTCTAACTCCAATTCGTCTGCATTGCGTGCTGAAATTCTTCCGAGCGATACACGGTTTAATGGTCTACCGTCCCTAATTCTCTCTGCTAATCCGGCAGTGCGCTCCACAACTGCCTCACTGGTCATTACTGCGAGAGACAGTCGCAGCGCAGGCAATGCATCCACCATTTGTCCGCCAATTTCCGTTATCACCAATGTTCGCATAACCGACACATCGCTTCATACGGCATTTTTACCGAATCCGGCTGATAATCTTGTGACGCTCCGTGTTCATCTTCCTACGGCATCATCCATTCGTGTTCAGGTATATTCAATGCTGGGGGCTATGCAAGGAGACTATAATTTCGGTGTGCGCCCGGCAGGCGAGCAGCAGTTTTCCTTGGATATTCAAGGGCTTTCAGAGGGAATCTATCCGGTGCGAATTATCAGTGATAACGAAATCTACTCTGCATTTCTGCGTGTAGCCCGATAAGTCAAATGTGATACCACAAAAATTTCACATTTTTTGCCTCCTGACATACTGTTGTCAGGAGGTGGTGGTATTTTGTCGTAGTAAATTTCTTTTCACCATGGTCACAATAAGCGATGAAATCAGAACAGAAGTTATTCAACAGCATAAACGAATATATTGCGCAGTTTAACCCTTCCGTCCAAGAACGTTTGGAGAGTATTCGCAAAACTATTCAATGTGCTGCGCCAAAGGCTACGGAAACTATTTCGTACGGTTTGCCAACTTTTGTCCAAGATGGAATTTTGGTACATTTCGGAGCATTTCAAAACCATATTGGATTGTATTCTTTGCCTTCCTCATTGCACGTTTTTGACAAAGAGCTTGCCGCATATACGATTGGTAAAGGTTCTGTTCAATTTCCCTTTGCTCTTCCTTTGCCGCTTGACGTTATTTCGGCTCTTGTTCAAATGCGTGTTCAAGAAAACACCGAGAAAAGGAAAGCAAAAAAAGGGAAGCGTAATAATGAATAATTATAAATTATAGCACTAATGCAGTTTTTTCTCTTTGCTTTACAAACCCCATAAATCTCTTTGCTATGGCAAAAACATCATTAACATCTTCCGCAAAGAAAGCCCTGACATCTACTTCAAAGGAAATAGTCTCAAAGCATGACAGATACTCATTTGAGTCGGTAATGGAGACTTCCCAGAGTCGTATTTATCAAACGCATTTGGTTGTTCCGGTCGAAATTGCGTCGGCGCTTTTGGCAAATGATGTAAAGCGTGTAGTTGCTACTTTACACGTCCACGAGCAACAGCATGAGTATCAATGTGGATTGATTCCTCGCGGCAAGGGAAAAACGGTGATTATGGTCAATAAAGAGATTCGTTCAAAACTCAGAATTGATGCGGGAGAAAAGGTGCGTGTAGAACTTCGTAAGGATGAAAGTGAATATGGTTTGGAAATGCCGGAAGAATTAGCCGAACTTATGCGACAAGACGAAGAAGGCAGCCGCTTTTTTCATGCACTTACCGAAGGCAAACAACGAACTTTGCTCTATGTCGTTTCGTCGGTAAAAAAGTCTGAACGTCGAATAGAACGTGCAATAACTGTGCTTGAGCATTTGAAAGAGCAGCAGGGAAAAATTGACTATAAAAAACTTTATCGAGATCTTAGCATTTCCCGTCGATATGAATAGTGCTGTGGGTTTTGTAAGGTGCTTATGCTATGCGACTTTGGAGTACTTCCCAAAGTGTTTCTTCCAGTAATACACCGCTATTTCGTGCTTCTTCTTTGGAAAGTTCTTGTTTTGCCTCGTGTAGGAGATTTTCAGCCTCGCTTTTCTCATTCTTTGCAATGGCTATAGCTGCTTCCGCACGTTTTCGAGTGAAGGATTTGACAAAGGGAGAATGAGGCGTAGTCTCAAGCCATGTAAGCGCTTCGGCAGCATCATTCTTAAAAAATGCGTGGAAAAATGCGGCTTCTATTGTGAGCATCGGTTGAAAAGAAGAAGGATAGTTGTCTTTATGTGCTATCGCATAGTCAAGGTGTGTGGCGGCACGCTCATAATGAGCGGAATCGAGATAACGATAATAGGCAGTGATATGTGCTGAAATGTCATCAATTGTACCGTCTGAAACAGCAAGAGATTGTTCCAAAAGTTCTTCGGGAATTTCTCGCATTCGCTTATTGCTTAATGCCATACCCGCAAGTGCCGAACTTGCTGCATATCGTTCTGCAACAGCATCATTTCTGAGTAGCATCCGCACACGCGCCCCATCGCTGAAAAAACCGTTACCGGACATTGGGATTCCTGTTACTAAAGCAAGCATAAACGAGATTGCGCCGGTAACGGCATATAAAAATATCAACCAGGAACCCCAAGGTTCCAATGTTTGTAGGGGGGCTCTGAGGAAAAAAGCTGTACCGAGCATGACAACCCCGAGAATAACCGAAGCAACCGGACCACCCAAAACCATACGCATCATGCCGCCGCGAATATCTCTGCTTTGCTCTTGTGGAATACACGCTGCAATTCCTCCGTACAAGGACAAGTCTTTATTGAGTGAAAACTCAAGGCGTGAAGCAGGCTTTGATATTCGTATAGGTCCAACAATGAATAAATAAAAGCGAAATCCTGCCATCTTTCCTCCTAGCACATGACCCCATTCATGGAATGCTATTGCGAGAAATATCCCAGCAAATGCCAGCAACATAATGACGCTTATATCCAGCCATACCGGGATTGTGTTCGGTATGGTTTTCCTTTCGATGGACTGGGGAGCAAGAATGAAAAATAGCTTCATCCCTCCGTATCCGGCTAGACCGCCAAGTGCCATACTGAGAATCAAACCCCACGAAAATTTCTTGGGTTTTTGGGGATTTGTGCTCGTTGTTGCTGCTTTTTGTGAACTATTCGCTGCTTTGGAGAGGTTCATGACATCTATGTGCAATAGTGTAGGAAAAGAGATGGCATCCAGGAGTTCGTCAACAACTATGATACCTACCGATACAAACGACTAATGCAGAATTTTGTTGTAGAACATCTTTTGATGGAGAGTACAATGCCCTACAAGAACATTCCGCCGGACGCTTCAATACGTTGTGCATTTATCCATGCGGCTTCGGGAGAGCAGAGGAAGGCAACGATGCCACCAATATCAGTTGCTTCTCCCACGCGCCCTAATGCTGTTTGTGAGGCGAGATATTCTTTGAGTTGAGGGTTGGAACGAATAGCAGCGCCATTAAAATCTGTTTCTATCGCACCCGGAGCTAAAACATTTGCTGTCATTCCCCGTGCGCCGATTTCTTTTGCCAGATACCTCGTAAATGTCTCTATTGCTGCTTTCATAGAAGCATAAATAGAATAACCCGGCACACAAAAACGCGTTGTCCCACTTGAAATATTGATGATGCGTCCGCCGTCATTCATTATTGGGAGCGATTGTTGAGTGAGGAAGTAGACACTTTTGAGATGGACGTTCATCAATTCATCAAACTGTTGCTCGCTTGCTTGGGTAATCGGAATAGTTGCCCCAACACCTGCGTTATTGACGAGAAAATCGAATGTCGATGTGTTCCAAGTGCTATTGAGTGTTGAAGAGACGGTATTGATGAAGGTTTGTATTGCCGCAATATTTGTTGCATCGAAGGGCAGAGCTACACTTTGTTGCCCCAAAGCCTGAATTTCAGCTACTACTGTGTCAGCATCTGCTTTGTTGGTTTTGTAAGTAATGATGCTGCTAATGCCTGTTTGTGCCAATGCCAACGCCATATTTTTTCCAAGACCGCGCGAGCCGCCCGTAATAAGGGCTATTTTGCTGGTATTCATAATGCTTGTTGTTGATGATGTAAAAAACTGTGTGATGTGATTCGGCATCGTAAAGGTTCTACGAAGCAAATTCACGTGTTACAAAACTACAACAAGCAGATAGGCAAATAATGGTGAGAACTTCAGTTTTAATGGTGAGAATTTCCGAGTTAATAATTAAGGTGATAGTGTTTACTTCGGCAAATATTCCTGCTGAAAGAGGTTATGACGATATTCACTCGGTGTTACACCGGCATATTTTTTGAAAAATTTTGTAAAATTCGAGGGGTCATATGTCATAGTGCGTGCAATTTCGGCAATAGGTTCATTAGTCTCGCGGAGTAATGTTTTCGCGGTCTCGCAGAGACGTTCTTCAAAGACGTTGCAAGGGGAGCGTCCTGTTACGTGTTTGATGGTATTGGAAAGGTGTGTCGGGTGTATGTGGAGAAGTGAAGCAAAATCTTTGACGCTAAATATTGCTTCAACGCGACCGTGCTGTACATCGAGTAAATGTTTATCAAGTTCATGAAAATATTGGCGCATAATTTCATGCTGCCGAGCAAGGATTGATGCGGGTATGGCGGTTTTCATTTTATGTCGAAAAAATCTTGAATATACCTGTAAAAATGATGTTGAAGGAACGTAGGCGAAAGATAGCCTATTTTCAGAAAAAATGCAATGCAGAATTCTTGCTGTGCATCCTCACGGGTGCCGACAGAAGGATTCTTTGCAAGGGTTTGTAAAATGCGTGTGCATTATGTATTTTCGTTGTCATTTTTTTTCGGTAAAATCTGTTGTGAAAGAACGGATGCAACCGAGTAAGATAGCGTTATTGGAAACTATTCTCTTTCGCGTCATTTCGGGGTAAATATTATGAGTCAATTGCCGGAAAAAACCTTCTTTGGTTCGCTTTTGGATTTTCATACCAGCCGCGCTATGTCATTATTGGTACGGCGTATTGTCTGGTTTGGATTGTACACATTAGTTTTATTAATCGTTGAGGCTAAATTCCACTGGATTCCCCTTCGTAGTGATATTATTTTTGCTTCACTTCTGGGAACGATGCTGAGTTTGCTCTTGGTCTTCCGCACCAATACTGCATACGACCGTTTTTGGGAAGGGAGAAAATCATGGGGAAGTTTAGTGATTCACACGCGGATATTTGCTGCGATGCTTCATGGAATTTTGCCCCACGCTGATAGAGATAATCGGGCTTTCTTTGCCAGATATATTGCTGCCTATACTTTTGCAACGAAAAATCATCTCCGAGATACTTTTCTACCTTCAGAGTTACAGGATTTAGACACTAGCACCATCGAACAATTACAAACAGTTCGTCATGTTCCTAATGCTATTGGCAAGGCAATTTTTGCCAGAATGCAAATGCTTTTTCGGAGTGGGGTGTTTCGTGGAGAAGATATGCGGAACTTGAAGCCGCAATTTGATGTTTTGCTTGATACAACGGGCGTTTGCGAGCGAATCAAGTTTACACCTATTCCTCCCAGCTACGGCACGTATATCCGTGTGTTTATTTTTGTGTATTTGGTGATATTGCCGTTTCTTTTGATTGAAAAATATGAACTTTACACCATTCCGGCAGAAATGTTTGCCGGATATATTCTTATGGGATTAGAGATGATTGCCGAAGAAATTGAAGAACCTTTTGGACTGGATTCTAACGACCTTCCGCTTGATGCTATCTCTACTACAATTCGTTCCAATGTTTTTGAAATTTTAGAAGTCTGACACAAACAGCTTCACAGTCAATACCAGTTTTCTTCACTTTCCTTTTTCTTTTTCAATGAACAGATTTTTTCTTCTCACCATAGCATTTTTTACGGTGTGCACTATGGCAAAAGCGCAGCAAACGCCACTTTCCTATCCGCAGACGCAAAAAATTGACCATATTGACACGTACTTTGGTACGAAAGTAGCTGATCCCTACCGATGGCTTGAAGACGATACTTCCAGTGCAACGGCAAAATGGGTGGAGGCACAAAACAAGGTAACCTTTGGATATTTAGAAAAAATCCCCTATCGGGGTGCTTTGGCAAAACGTTTAGAGCAAATTTATAATTATCCCAAATATTCTGCTCCTTCGCGCAAAGGTGATTACTACTTTTTCTCGAAAAATGACGGCTTGCAAAATCAATCAGTTTTGTACATCCAAAAAGGCTTGGAAGGCAAGCCGGAGGTATTTTTCGACCCTAATGCACTTTCGCCTGACGGTACGGTGCGGCTTGGTGCATCCTCCATTTCCAATGACGTGAAATATTGGGCGTATGGTTTGTCGTCAGGTGGTTCGGATTGGCTTGAAATCAATGTTATGGAGATTGCTTCCCGTAAAAAAATGTCTGACCGCCTGCGTTGGGTCAAAGTATCGGGTATTTCGTGGTATAAAGATGGTTTCTTTTATAGCCGTTATCCCACGCCTGCCGATACAAATAAATTGTTGTCCGCCAAAAATGAGAATCATCAAGTATATTATCATAAACTCGGTACACCCCAAAGTAGCGATGAACTGATTTTTGAAGATAGCAAAAATCCTCAGCGTTTTCATACGGTCAGCGTAACCGATGATGAGCGCTTTTTGCTTCTTTATGTTTCAGATAGAGGTAAAGGCAAAGATGGTAACGCGCTGTATGTGCGTGATTTATCGAAAGGGCAAAAAGATTTTACGAAAATCGTTGGCGAATTTGACCATGATTTTGGCGTGATTGACAATCTCGGTGATAAACTTCTTATACAAACCAATTATAAAGCGCCGAATCAGCGCGTCCTTCTTATTGACCCCACAAATCCTGCCGAAAGCGCTTGGAAAGAGGTTTTACCCGAAAAGCCCGAACCCCTTATCAGTGCAGGCACGGCTGGTGGAAAAATGTTTGCTGTGTATTCTAAGGACGTTTCGCATAAAGCCTATGTTTATGACACAAACGGTAAACTGGAAAATGAAGTGCAACTGCCGTCTATCGGTACTGTATCAGGCTTTGGTGGTGAGCGTGATGACAAAGAGGTATTTTTCACTTTTACATCGTTTACCTTCCCGCCGACAATTTATCGATACGACATTGCAAGCAAGAAAGTAAGCCTTTTCCGTGCATCTGAAGTCTCATTTAAGCCGGAAGATTATGAAACAAAGCAATTGTTTTTCACGAGTAAAGACGGTACGAAAGTGCCGATGTTTATTGTTCACAAAAAAGGCATCAAGCTCGACGGTCAAAATCCAACGTTGGTCTATGGTTACGGTGGATTCAATGTTTCGCTTTTTCCTGCATTTAGCCCCCTACGAATTGCTTGGTTAGAGCAAGGCGGAATTTTTGTTCAAGTTACTCTGCGTGGCGGAGGAGAATACGGTGAAAAGTGGCACGAACAGGGCATGAAACTCAAAAAGCAGAATGTATTTGATGATTTTATCGGCGCTGCCGAACATCTCATCAAGGAAAAATATACTTCTTCGGCAAAATTAGCAATGCAGGGTGGTTCAAATGGCGGTTTGCTTGTCGGAGCGGTGATGTGTCAGCGACCGGAGCTTTTCAAAGTGGCACTGCCAGCTGTTGGCGTGATGGATATGCTGCGCTTTCACAAGTTCACAATCGGATGGAATTGGATTGCTGACTACGGTTCTGCCGAAGCCAGCGAAGCGGAATTTAAGTACATTTACGGTTATTCACCCTTGCATAATCTCAAGCCTGGTGTTCAGTATCCAGCGACCATCGTAACCACAGCAGACCACGATGACCGCGTTGTTCCGGCTCATAGCTTCAAATTTGCGGCAACCTTGCAAGAGCGACATAAGGGCGAAAACCCTGTTTTAATTCGCATTGCAACAAAATCCGGTCACGGGGCAAGCAATACCAAAAAAGCACTAGAAGAAACTGCTGATTTGTATGCTTTTACCATGTGGAATTTGGGAATGAAACCGACATATTGAGACAGCTTTTCTTACTCTATTTTCTTACTCTAGCGAAGATTACTTTTAGCATATAGGATCACAACAAGAAACCCCGCTAAATCAAGATTTAGCGGGGTTTCTTGTTGTGATTTATGCACGGTTGGATTTGTACGAGCATTAATAGGGCTTCTCTCCCATCATATTGCCCGCGGGATCGTAATTCGCCACAATAATAGTCGCGCCGTTTTTGCAGGTTGCCTTTGCAATGCCAACTTTTGTGGTTTTTGACCACACCATTTGCGTATAATGACCTGATTTCGACCAATTACGACCGGTGAGTTTACCGCCGCGCCAGAATTTTTTCTCGCTGTACCACGATTTTGCTGCGTCTTGTAGTGTATAGGTTTTTCCGGCTCCCCAGAAAATATTTTCTCCGTACTGTTGTTTCCAACGACCGGTATTGGGGCGATGTTGTAAGGCACAGCCGTTTTGAGCAAGATAATTTGCCCATTCTTGAGCGTAAGCCGCAAGGTCATTTGACCATTCAAGGGGCGGTGAACCTACTTCTTTGCGCACGTTATTATGAAACTCTACTACGCTTCGTAATTCATCCGGTGCAATTTCCTGTGCGGGAAGAATAAGAAAAGTCGCAAAATAGACCGAAGCAAACGCCACAAAGAATTTTGCTGCATACAGAGGAGTTCTCTTCATTGTGATATGCTGATATAAGTTTCAAAAAAAACTACTGAAAAAGCGCTTGTGGAATAACTTTTCGCCAACGCTCTAATTCTTCTTGTGGGATTTTATTGCCACCACTAATGTACACATCGGTTACTTTATTCAAATTAGTGATGTTTTTCGGTAGCATGGTCAAATAATTGGTTGAAGCATTGAGAAATGTCAGATTTGTGAGTTCACAAAGTTCTTCTGGTAATGATTTGAGGCGATTGAAAGCACAATTGAATGTTCGTAAGTCCTTCAGTTCTCCGATTTCTTTCGGTAATTCGGTTAATTCGCTATATGAAATATCCAGCAACCGAAGCATTTTGAGCCTGCCAATTTCTTTCGGTATGTCGGTAAAGCGATTATTCGCTGCCTTCAAAAACATAAGCGAATCAATAGAGCAAAGTTCCTTGGGAAAGATTGCCATTTTGTTATTGGCAATTGAAAGCATACGTAGATTCTTCATGGCGCCAAGATTGGGAGACCATGTTTGCAGAGGATTTTCGTCTAATATAACACTGCGTAAATACTGGACTTGCGTTAAAGGCTCCGGAAACATCTTGAAATTATTCAGCGATAGGTCAATATCCAGAAGCAGACTGCAGTCTTTGATTTCCTTGGGCAATGAGGAAAGTTGATTACGCGAGAGGTCTAGTTGCATCAGCGCTTTCAAATTACCGATTGAAGATGGAAGCTTGGTAATTTGGTTATCAGCCATTGCCAGTCCGGTTAAATTTTTCAATGAGCCGAGAAATGCAGGTGCTTCACCTTTAATCCTTGTACCGGATAAATCAAGTACGCGGAGTTTTTTAAGATTGGCAATTTCTTTGGGGATGCTGGTTAAGGGATTTTTAGAGAAAGACAGTGCTGTTAAACTATCTAAACGTCCAATACTGGCAGGAATTTTTTTTAACAAGCACGTTGAAACCGATAGGACTTGTAAATTCTTAAAACTGCCAATATCGTCGGGTAATTCTGTCAAAGGGTTTTGATTAAGAATCAACACTTGCAAATTTTTGAGTGTGGAAAATTTCGGTGGTAATTTTTTGATATTATTGCGAGTGAGGTCAAGTTTATAGACCTTCTCCGGTTCTGCTAAGGCACGCGCAAGCGACTCAAATGTTTCTTGCTTTGCAAGCTCATCTTCGCTTAACAGTTGTCCTTGGGCATTTGCCAATGATTGATGTAGGGTTAAATGTCCAAAAACTATTATTGCAAAGACAAGCGCTTGTTTTAAGGCGTTGCCAAAGCCAGATGGGAAGAAGCGAGATGCAAAAGATACGGGAAAATTCTTCATAACTCCGCTCGATAAAATGTGATACGATAATGAAGGGAATATTTATTTTGTGCAAAAAAGTTCAATGTCGGTTTAATCTGGGCATATTTATTTTTTCAAATGCTCTCCGGCAATGTTTTCATCGACTAGTGCTACGCCATGTCGTGCAAAACGCAAAAATACTCCGGCGAAAATCATCACGAGTGCTGCAACCATTCCCGGGGCAAATGTGCCAAGGCGCTGGATCAGTAGCCCGCCCGAAAAAGCGGTAATAAAGCGAGTGCTATTATCAATTGCTCCCGCTATACCCATCGCTCCGCCAACTTCCGTCGGGGCAACTGATTTGCTCAGCATACTATTCACAACTGTAATAAGGGTGCTGGCAGCAAAACACAAAGGGATAAGTATGATTGCTAATACGATCCATGATGGCGAAAATGCCCAAACGCCGAGTGAAAAAATGAGAAGTGGTGTAGAGATGAGAACTAATTGTTCATCGGAAAAATGCTTTGTCAAAAGTCGTAAAACACCGCTTTGCATGACAAATACCAGTATGCCGATCCATGTAAAAATAAAGCCCGTCTGGCTTGCTGTTAAATTCAGGTGCAGTTTATTGAAAAGAGCGATATTTTGTTGGAACATGGCAAACGCAAAGCTGAATGCCGCCCAAAAAATGAGTAATCCCGCAATGCGCGGTGAACTCGTCATATGTTTAATTAAGTGTAAGTCAATTAATGAACGTGCTTTTGTTTCTACCGCTGTATTTTCTTGCTCAGACGATGTATGAAGAATAAGTTGTTCTGAACGTTTTTTCGGGAGTGATTCTGGCAAAAAAAGAAGAATGATGAGAAAATTGAGTGTACAAAGTACCGCCGATAGTAATGCCGGAACAGCATATCCATTTTTGCTTAATATTCCACCCAAAGCAGGACCAATTGTAAAGCCTAAGCCAAAAGCCGCACCTAAAAGTCCAAGGGCGTTAGAACGTTTTTCCGGTGGTGTTATATCGCTGATATATGCTTGGGCAATCGGTATATTTGCTGCCATACAACCCGCAATAAACCTTGCCAGAAAAAGCATCCAAAGAGTATTTGCCGAAGCTAAAATAAGGAAGCCAAGAATATTGGCACCAATGTCAACGAGAAACATTGGTTTGCGTCCAAAAGAATCAGACAAACGTCCGATAATCGGAGCGCCAACGAACTGGCATAATGCGTATAGACCGGTGAGCAAACCAACTTGTGTAGGGGACGCACCGAGAGACAGGGCGTAATATGGCAAAACCGGCACAAGGAGCGAAAAACTGATAATGTCCACAAGGACTATTACAAATACTAATCCTAAGCGTGGTCGAGCCATAAAAAAGATGGATTACAAAATGAAGTTTGTTCTCTATGCCTTATGAAAAAAAGCAACTTAGCAACTCATGTATGCTTTCTGTCGAATATTGACGCAGATGTGCGATTGAAATCGCTGAGAAAAGTTATCTAACGAAAGGTAATCTAAAAAATTTTACCGCAGAGTTTGCAAAAATCGGACTGTTTCTTCAACCGTTCTGCGTTGCTGTTCTTCAGCGCTCATTGTTGCATCATTGTCTCGATTTTGTTTGCCATAGTTCCCAAATTGCGCGTGATTCCCGCCTTCTAAGACGATATAGCGTGTCTGTGGTGGTAAAAATTGCTTATTTCTCTCAATTGTTGCCGGAGTTGCTAAACCGTCTAAACTTGCCGAGATAGAAAGAACACGAATGTTTCGTTTAGAGAGATTATTAGAGCCATCGGGGTATGAAGCATATAAAACCAAGCCTTTGCAGCGTGTTGAATCTTCATATACAAATCGTGCCGCCATAGCTCCGCCGAGAGAATGTCCTCCGATAGCCCATGCCCGAATAAAGCGCATTTCATGTATAACGGGCAAAGCAACAAATGGATTAAAAACAGCTAGTTTGAAAGGAACAGGAGTAATTACAACAAAAAAGCCTTGCTCGGCAATCGCTCTACAAAGGGGCGAATAGGCTTTTTCTTCGACTAATCCTCCCGGATAAAATATAAATCCGGTCCGAATCGCTATCGGTGCTTTAGGTCGGAAGGCGATAAAATCGGGTGTTGTTTCGACAATTACCGTTTGGTCGTTTTTCAAGGCTTCTAAAGCAAGTTCAGTGGGCTGCAAAGCGCAGGATACCACGATAACTGCTATGGTAAAAACGGAAAAAATTGGGAGTAGAACAGACGTTTCTACCTTGAACAAAAAATTACGCATAGCGTAAAACATCATGTCGTGAAACAATCCCGATAATACGTCCGAAATCACCAACGAGGATTGCTGGAGATTGTCGTAGGCGCTCAATTGCTACTTTAACATCCGTTTGTGCATCCAAAACGGGCATAGATTCTTCCATGACATCGGAAATTGAAGCATCAAGTGCATTGCGGTCTTCCAGTACTTTCGCCATAAGGCGATTATCGCGAACGCTGCCTGCGGGTTTACCTGCTTCATCAAGGACGGGCAAGGATGAAATTTCGTATTTGTTCATCAAATCCAAACATTCTTTTATGAGCGTGGATGGCTTAACTGATACAAGCGGAGGGAGTGTTTTGGACGAATGTTTTTCTTCCAAAAGCATTTTGAGCGTCATTCTATCAACATCAATCATATTGTTTTGCTTGAGCCAATCATCCGAGTGATGTTTGGTTAGATATCGCTCGCCGGTGTCGCAGATAATAGCCACAACGACGGCTTCTTTGGGTAAAAGTTTCGCAACACGGAGCGCTGCGACAACATTCATACCTGAAGAACCACCGCAGAAGATTCCTTCCTCGCGTGCCAAACGGCGTGCCATAGTGAATGATTCTTTATCGGTAATGTTCAATACCTCATCAACAAGTGGCAGTGCCAAATTGCCCGGAATGCGCTCTTGACCAACACCTTCGACCAAATAGGGAAGAGATTCAACCAAGCGTCCTGTATCTTTAAATGATTTAATTGAAGAACCAAGCGGGTCGGCAGCGATAATTTTGATATTCGGATTTTTTTCTTTGAGATATTTTGCCGTACCGGAAATCGTTCCACCCGTACCCATTCCTGCGATGAAATGTGTTATTTTTCCCTCGGTGTCATTCCAAATTTCCGGTCCTGTCGTGCGGTAGTGTACATCGGGGTTAGCTGGATTATCATACTGATTCAGCATGATGGCGTTAGGAAGCTCTTCAGCGAGGCGTTTTGCGGTATTGAAGTAGTATTCCGGTGAATTCGACTTTGCTGCTGAAGGGACAATCATCACATCCGCACCCATTGCGCGGAGATAGCGAACACGCTCAACGGAGGCTTTTTCCGTCATCACAAATAAACAACGATAGCCTTTAATTTTTGCCGCTAATGCCAAACCAATGCCTGTATTTCCGCTAGTTGGTTCAATAATTAATCCCCCGGGCTTGAGTCTCCCATCGCGTTCGGCTGCTTCTATCATAGCAATACCAATACGATCTTTTACCGAACCGCCCGGATTTCTACTTTCCATTTTTGCCAGAACCGTAGCTTGTATGCCTTCGGTAACATAATTCAAGCGAAGTAGAGGAGTAGAACCAATCATTTCAAGGACATTAGCGAAATACTGCATATCAATCTTGGCTAAAACGTAAACAAATCAGTGTTTAGAGGGGCGCAAATGAAGTGAGCTGATTGCTATGTTCAAAGTTACGCCAAAGCTTCCTAAATTACGAAAAAAACGGCAGATGAACATAGGAAAACTTCTCATTATCTTGTCCCGATTAATGGTGTACTTATCCCAAGTCACTTGTCCATAACTCCCAAAAAAAATACATTAAGTCGTAATAAGGTTCTATGCAAAAATTATCTCTAAATATTGGTGCAGAAAAGTCTCGGCAGAAAAGTTGAGCGCTGTACTCAATCTGACTATGATTAAATCTTTTAATGCCGTTATACTTAGATGTATTTTGCTTGTATAGTTTGTGAGCTAAAACGTTAAAGTAATCCAAAGAGAAAAGAAAAATGATTTTTTTTTTTGTTGAACTTAAAAAAAATGCGAACTTACGGACTGTTCAATAAAAAGTTACAGTGTTACAAAAAAATATTTGCTAGTTTGATATGCTTAAGCTCCTTTTTAAAATTATGTGGTGTCTGTGATTATATGAAAACAATTTCCTTGTAACCCAAACCTATGCAGTAGTTTATTAGTTTATTCTATTGCGTGATGTTTCACCCAAATTCACTTTTGTAGTTATGAAAAATATACTACGCATTTCTTTGGCTGTGGTATTGGCGCTTTGCTCCTTTGCCTATGCCTCAGCACAAGTGCGGACGATTACCGGTAAGGTAACGAACGCAGGCGACAAAAAAGCAATGGGCGGCGTAAAAGTTACCGTTAAAGGTACTTTACGCGGCGCGTTCACGAAGCAAGATGGTACGTATTCCATTACTGCTCCGGCAGATGCTTCCAAATTGGTGTTTGAGTACATCGGCTTCAAGAAAAAAGAAGTCGCTATCTCCGGCGATAATGTTGATGTTGCTCTCGCCGAGGATATTCTTCAAACAGAAGAATTAGTTGTAACGGCAATTGGTATTAAGCAGGAGAAAAAAGCACTTGGTTATAGTGTTCAAGAAATTAAAGGTGCTGAAGTAGCAGGCTCACGAGAAGTAAGTGTTGCTCAGGGATTGGCTGGTAAAGTTGCTGGTGTTCAAATCATTAATTCATCAGGCTCGGCTGGTGCTTCTGCTGCAATTCGTATTCGCGGTGCTGCATCTATCACGGGTAATAATGAGCCACTTTGGGTCGTTGATGGTGTACCGATTGACAATCAAGTTTTCCAAACCGAAGGTGGAACTCGCGGTGTCGATCAATCGAACAGAGCTATTGATATTAACCCCGACGATATTGAAGATATTGCTGTACTGAAAGGTGCTGCAGCTTCTACGCTTTACGGCATTCGTGCTTCAAATGGTGTTATCTTGGTTACAACAAAACGAGGCAAAGAAAGTTCAAATATGAATGTTTCGTATTCGTTCAATATCGGTTTTGATAATGTAAACAAACTTCCAGAAATTCAAACACTCTGGGGGCAAGGCGAATTCAATTTTTCCAATCCTTCTGCTTTTCGTCCTGCACAGTTCCGGGGACCGGGCAGCGGAGCGCTCCGCTCATGGGGCGGTTTAGTGGATACATTGCGTTGGAGCGGTAATGCACCTTCGACATGGACAGCGGCAAATCCTTTTTGGGATCGTCGTGGTTCTATCGTTGGTCAAAGCGTTAATCCAAACGGCGAGCGTGTACAAGCAATCAATCATCTTGACCAGTATTTCCAAACTGGTCAAACATTGAATCACTCACTGTCTCTTAACGGCGGTAGTAGTTTTGGTTCATACTTCTTCTCGCTCTCAAGAATGGATCAGACGGGCATTGTGCCTAATAACTCGTTTGATAGAACGACCTTGCGCTTTAATGGGCAAGCTAACTTTACAAAGGAGTTTACGGCGTTTGGTTCTATCGGATATACTAATTCTGGTGGCACTCGTATTCAGCGTGGTTCGAACACCTCAGGCGTGATGCTGGGTCTTGCTCGTACGCCGATTACTTTTGATTATGCAGGCTTTGGAACAAACCCTCGTGACAGAAGTTCCTATTTCTTCCCAGATGGTCGTCAACGCACATTTATTGGCTTTGGCTCATTTGATAATCCATACTTTACTGCGTTTGAGAATCCTTTCCGTGACCGTGTTGACCGTATGCAAGCAACATTAGAGTTGAAATATCAACCTCTCACATGGTTGAATATTTTGTACCGCGCTGGAACAGACTTCTACTCTGAGCGTCGCAAGCAAATTTTCCATAATGCTTCTACATTTGCTATTGTCGGAAATAACGGTGCGGTAGCTGAGGATAACTATTTTAATCAAGACTTAAATTCGGATCTTGTTGCAACTGGTACTTTTGATTTAGGCGAGGGGTTAAACATTATAGCTCGCGTTGGTCAGAATTTTTACCAATACTACAATCAAAACGTCTATCAGCAGGGAACAGGATTGTCTCTACCTGAATTCTATAACGTTGCTGCAACCACAACCCAAATCACCCGCGAATTTCAGACCATTCGCCGTACTGCAGCGGTTTATGGAGATGTTTCGGTATCGTACAAAAACTGGGCATTTTTGAATGGAAGTATTCGTAATGAATGGTCTTCTACCTTACCTGTTAGCACACGTTCTTTCTTGTATGGAAGTGCTAGTGCATCACTCGTATTTACCGAAATGTTAGGTATGCCTGAAGATGGTTTCTTGGGCTTTGGTAAAATTCGCGGTTCATATGGTGTGGTTGGTAACTCTGCACCAGCATATGTATTAAATACCGTATTCGTTTCACCAGGTATTGGTGATGGCTGGACAAGTTTTGGCGCTACGCCATTTCCATTTAATGGTCGTGGCGGTTTCCTCCAATCAGTGAATATCGGTAATCCTGATTTGCGACCGGAGCTCCTCACAGAATTTGAGGTAGGTACAGAACTCCGTTTCTTGAATGGCTTTTTAAGTCTTGATCTAAGCTATTTTCAGCGTGTTTCCAGTGATTTGATTCTACCTGTCCCTGTTGCAACATCATCGGGATTCTCAAGTATTCGTTTGAATGCCGGACAAATTAGTAACACTGGTGTTGAGGCACTTGCAACATTTAACTTCTATCGTGATAATGACCTTAGAGTTGATTTGACATTGAACTTTACTTCCATTCGTAACAATGTTGATAATCTTGCACAGGGCGTACCGCAAGTTGGACTTGGTGGGTTTAACTCAGCAGCGGCGTTTGCTATTGCTGGCAGACCATACAGCGCCACCTTTGGTTTCGGATACTACAAAGACGATCAAGGTCGTGTACTCATTCAAGGTCCAACTCTTGCTAACGGTCAGCCAAATCCTCGCGCTGGATTGCCAGTTGGACAAGACCCAACACAAAAATATCTTGGCGATCCCTATCCGACATGGACGGGTGGCGTACGCCCGACGATCAGCTACAAAGGTATTACTTTAACGGCTCTTTTGGATATTCGCCAAGGTGGTTTGATGTGGAATGGTACACGTGCTGCTCAAAACAACTATGGTATTACTAAAGAAACGGAAAATCGTACTGACCGTGGTCCGCTTGATGGTGTACTTACCGTTGCAGACCCTACAGCTCCCGGCGGCTGGCGTACGACTGGTATGCCAAACAATATCCCATTGGCATCTCCGACCGATCCTAATGCCTATCGCCGCGTTGAAGACTACTACCGAAACTTCCATAACACATTTTCCAATATTGGCGAACCGTTTATGGAAGATATGAGCTGGTTACGTTTGCGCGAGGTTTCTTTGACATACGCCCTTCCGAACTCTGTGTTTGATGGTTCGATTGTTCGTGGACTTTCGTTCAACGTAACAGGTCGTAATATCTGGTTAAGCACACGTTTTAGCGGTATTGACCCCGAAACAAATCTTCTTGGTGCAAACAACGCTCAAGGTCTTGAGTATTACAATATGCCGAATACCCGTAGCTGGTTGTTTGGTGTGCAAGTTAAATTCTAATTCTCAAAACCAAGAATATTTCAAGGAATTCCATCATGAAAAAATATCTATCAAAAATTATTCTTCTTTGGGTATCGGTTGCCATGTTCGCTTCGTGCGACGCAGTGATTCCGACATCTATCAATGTTGATCCAAATAACCCGACATCAATCACCATCCCTTCCTTACTTCTGACTCCAGTGCAAGTCAATTTAGGCTATGCAATCGGTGGGGATGGGGCAAGATATTCGGGTGTATTTGTTCAGTATTATTCCGGTTTAGATCGTCAATTTTTATCTATTAACGATAACTACCAACTTTCCGAAGCCGATGTTGCAACCTATTGGCAAAATCTGTATGCAAGTGGCTTAAACGAGATTCGTTTGCTGGCTGAAGCAGGGCGTTCAAGAAACAGTGCAAATTACGTTGGTGCTGCGCAGCTTATGCAAGCCTTGACCCTTGCACATCTTACTGATGTTTTTGGCGATATTCCCTCGACCGAGGCTGCTCTCGGTGCTTCAAATCTTCGACCTAAGTATGACACGCAGCAGCAAGTCTATCAGCAAATCCAGTCGCTACTTGATTCAGCATTGATAAACCTAGCTAACACATCACCCTTGACATTGGGTGCAGATGACCAATTCTATCGTGGTAATCTGCAACGCTGGAGACGAGCTGCGAGTGCTTTGAAAGCCCGTTATGCTCTCCGCTTGACAAAAATTAATGGTGCTTCGGCAGCTGCAAATGCTTTGACAGCTCTTCGTGCAAATCCTATGACGGCTAATGACGACGATTTGCAGATGGTATTTACTGCTGGTGGACCGAACCCCATGAATCAGTTCCAAAACCAACGGGCGGGCAATATCGATACTAACCGTATTTTTACAGGCTTGCTTCGTCGTTTGAATGACCCTCGGGTTGGTCGTTATACACTCGGAACAGGTAACGCAAACTCGTTCCACGTTCAAACCACATCTCCGGTAATCTTTATTTCCTTTGCAGAAACGAAATTTATCGAAGCAGAAGCACTGTGGCGTGCAGGTAATAGCACAGAGGCTGCAACGGCATATCGTGACGGTATCCGCGCTTCCTTTACCAAAGTCGGCTTAACCCAAGCACAGGCAGATACCTACGTTGAGCAGGCATCAGTTGCCCTTACGGGTGCTTCAGCTACCGAAGGATTGAGCCGTATTGCTGTTCAAAAGTATATTGCTCTCTTCCCGAGTGCTGAGGGCTACAACGAATGGCGACGGACGGGTCAGCCAGCATTGACTCCTAATGCAGGGCAAACTGCTATTC
>ERZ1066127.339-NODE-339-length-27224-cov-12.514447_pt1 | contig 27224 bp, 20 predicted proteins | sample MGYA00382774_ERZ1066127 | MGnify/ENA primary metagenome ERZ1066127 (study PRJEB33369, sample SAMEA5778357) | biofilm metagenome | biome: Industrial cooling water; feature: Water cooling tower basin; material: Biofilm | place: United Arab Emirates | collected... | reverse complement strand
TTCGTCAAATTCCGTTGAAAATCAAAGGATTGCGTCTTAGCCTGACGCGGATGACCAAGAGGCCTATGGATCTTTTTGGTATCAAAGTGAATGGTCTGCCTTGCTGGCGGAGCAATGCAATGAAGAAGAATTCGAGAAATTAACCAGTGCGCTGCAGGGAGTTCCCCTGCGTAAAGCTGTGGAGCGATTCGCTGCCAAGCTTTCCGAATCGGATCCGATGAGAGCTCTCGAATTGGTTCTCAGCAACTTACCGCCGAATGCCGATCCTCATCGCATGCGCGCACTAGATGGAGGGGATTTTGACATCAGTAGTGCCGCAATCGACACACCAGTAAAAAAATTGACCGAGGCGCAGTGCGTGAATTTTCTTGATATGATAGTCGCAAAAAATGGCCAAAAAATGATTGGGCAAGACTACTACTTTACTCAGGCGTTTGGGAGTATCTTCGATCGATTCACCAGAAATGATCCAGCAAAAGCAGTGGAGCTCATTACGAATTACCCCACTGTTTACAGCAATGATAGTTATGGCATTTTACTGAATCGGCATCGTGATGATCCACAAACTGTCATGCAGCATGTTCCCAAAGGAAGCGCATACGATACCGCTTTATCGCATGTGACTGTGCCATCTGTGCCAAGGTATGAACGCACAGATGGGCAGGAATATGTGCCTGGTAAAGCTGACTATGCTCGCTATAATTCGATTTTGGACAGTATTCAGGCACTGGCAGATGCATCCGACACTGCGCCGTGCAAAGAGCGCTTGCTCCAGCAAATCGAAGAGGCAAGAAATCAAGCGCTGAAGTTGGCCAATTCGGTTGATTCCCAATGATCGCAAGAGAAATGGCCCGTTCTCTCTCCCTTGATGCAAATTCGTGAGATTTTTGGGCTCCGCATTCACCGCTTTTCAAGGCACCGGCAAAAGCCCCGAGCAAGTCCTACTCGGAAGGCTCCAGCGAAAAACCACACCGCGTAGCGGTAGGACAACCCAAGCCGTGGGATTCATCCCACGGATCGTATCCGCGTCTCATCCCGTGCCGCGTAGCGTCACCACAAGAGGGGAAAGGTCCGTTTGGGCGATATCCGTTTTCCCATTACCCAACGGAGATACAAACGATAGCCCAGCGTAAGCCGGAGTCGCGTGAGACTTTTGTCTTTTACGCGACGAAGCTTTGCGAGCGCCTCCCTGGGTAACGAGCCCGCCCAAAAAATTCTCGCCGCCCCGCATCGCGGGGGTATGGCATTCATCACCCTCGCAGACAAAAATCACCCGAATCCATCCTGATTGCCAAATCAGTTAGTCTGAAAGAAAATAATCTGTATTTCAAAGGACCAACTCCATTACCAAATTTAAATTGCCGAATATTCAATTTCATCTTCTGCACACCAACATTTTTGATTACCTCTCCACTCGTTCGCGTCATTGACGCCCTCTAAAACTTCTCTTAAAGATTTTGCCACGGCATAGGCAAGAGCAGGAGGAACTGAATTACCAATCTGCCGGAACTTAGTACACTGACTGCCGGAAAATACCATTCCGACTGGAAACCCTTGTAGGAAAGCAGCTTCTTCCACAGTTAACCTGCGTAACCTTGATGGAACGGTATTCGTAGGAATACCACCGGCCATAAGGTGAGAATGATAACCAACAACCCATGGGTCTATATTTTCTGACAAAGCTAATTCATCGACGATTGGCGTTCTGTTTCCTCCCATTGATGCGGGCAGAGTCAAAGCAGGTGAATCTAGATCGAGGGGTCTTCCTTGCCCATTGAAAAGCATGCCTGCATATGGGCTTTTTCTCAAAATTGGTGATTTTGCAGCAGTGACTTTGGCCTTGCACGCAGAATTATTACCGATCGCGCCAAAGCGGGGCAATTGAGCCAAAGCCTGTCTGACTGTGATCCGCTTTTCGATTTTGGCTGGCTTCGATACAATTCCTTTTTTTGTTCCCACAAGAAACATCCTTTCACGTAATTGAGGCACGCCAAAATCAGCAGCATTCAGGATCATAACGCGACATTGATAGCCAAGTGCTTCACCTTTCGCCTCTAGTGCTTGAATAGTCCCTTGCCAACGGCTGTTAGCAGCTAACGACTTGACATTTTCCATCACGAATGCAACAGGCTTAAGCTCCTCAACTACCCGGAAAAATTCCCAAACCTGACGACTTCGCGGATCATTTGGGTCCATTCTACCAGCGACGGAAAATCCCTGACATGGGGGGCCTCCGATTACTACTTCAACTGGCTCTCGTTTTGGCAACGCAGCTTTTGCAACATCTCCACAATATATTGTCGGTAACGGCAAATTTGCCCGAAGAAGCTCATTTTTGAACGTTTCTAGGGCAAATGGGTCTATATCGTTAGCCCAAATTGTATGAAAGCCTGCTCGGGCAAAACCCAAGTCAAGTCCACCACAACCAGTGTAGAGTGACACACAGTTCATTATGCGAAATTGGCATGAGCTCCATTTTTGTCAACCAATTTTTTAGGTTTTATGAAATGTTGTTTGTGTGTCACAGAATATTTTTGATCAGGAGCTTGGAACCATACTCGCTAATTACCGGCGTGATTTGGGTATTTCTCAAGAATTTCTATCGTCAAGCCTAAGAAGAGATCAGACATTTGTATCAAAAGTAGAGACCGGAAAGCGCTCCGTGACACTTTTGGAATTTATCCGCTGGTGTAAGGCGCTGAATCTCAATGACCAAACCATCCTAGAAACACTGAAAAATTTGCAAAGCCATGTTGAATAACCTATCCTTATTGCCTCTGGATGAGGATTGCTTGGAGACCGGACTTTCAGAGTTGATCACGTCACTGCAGAGTGATGGATTACATCCAGATGAATCACGGTTGATGATAGAATCAGCCTTTGAAAAATGGATCGAATCTGTAGGTGTTCCTTCAGCACTGCCTGTTGAAATTCGTCGATTGTTGGCAAGAGCATCGTGGGCTTCGAGAACTAACGCTCCAGCGCATACCACCTATCTAGAGTTAATTAAAAAAATAGAAAGAATTCATACGCCAACTAGGCGCGACGCAGTAATCTTGCTTTCGCAACTTTCATTAATTTTAGTGCTCGCGGAGGATTTCAACAATTCACCAGCAAGAATTGCTCGGCTGCTCGGTTCGACCGATATGATCAACCATGTAAGTTGGAAAGCAATTCAGTCAATACTTGTTCTCTTTGGAGTCCGCAACGAGCTGGATGTTGAGCTAGTATCAGCACTGATATCGAAAGATAAGATTGCATCTGCCGAAGAGTTTGGTGACGCCGATGAGAGGACAGTCGCAGAATTAATTTGCAATCAGTCTTGCGCATACGGTATGGATGAGGGCTTCAGCAAAGCGCTTATGCGACTTATAGCACCAGTCTCGGAACCAACTTTTATTCCCTATCTTCAGATTTTACTTTATGTAGCAGTCATTGACCATTTTTACGATCATCCATCTGAATACATCTATACTTTCAAACCGAGGGGTGCAGTAGCGAATCTCATCTTCGGCAATTTCCCTGCAGTACTGGCTCCTGGCGGCAATCCAATGCTAAATAATTTCAAAGCAATTAACCGAATTACTATGGATTGGGCGGAATCGCGTGACGATAATCGAGAGCAGGCAAAAGCATTGGTTAAAGTCGTAATCAGCCTTTCGGCACTTCCTTATCCGGCTCGCAAACAGATTTCCAGCACGATACGCCGGGGAATAATTCGCTTTATTGAAGTCCGAACGCCTTCCGCAATCATTTTACCATCGGAATGCAGTTATGATGATGCCATACGATTTGTTGGCAATGTAGCCTCTATTCCTACTAACACACGTGGAATTATTGAGCAACGTTTGACGGATTTCATCGGTGCATATTGGCACCAAGAGAGTAACTGGCGCTCCAGAGGTCTAGGTGATCCTGTTAACGCTACCAACACCTCATCTCGCAAACTCGGAGATTGTGATTTCCAAAACTCCCATGACTATCGCTGTTCTGCACTGGAAGCTCATGCAGGTCGCCTGACAAATATTTACTTTTTTGAGCACCTCAGAACACTTCGGTTGAATCTTCCTGCGCGAATTGCAGAATGGAATAAGATTTCCGACATCGCTGAGTGGCAATTAAAGGTTATATTTCTAGTTCATGAGAGTTCAATGACAGTTCTTGATCCACCAGAATTATTAGATTTGCGCTGTGATTTCGTGATAAAAACTTATAGCGAATTCCTTGCGGAAATAAGCAATTGTAGTGAGTTAGACAAATTAACTATTTCTAGATTGTTTAAAGAATGGGTGATAGATCCATTGAATTCTCCAAAAACACCACAATATGCAAAACAGAAAGCATTAGATTTACTCACAACGTGAGAAAAATTGAATCCTAATTGCGATTAATGGAATCTGTAGAATTGAATCAAATGGTTTGAGTAATATTCTAATATGAAGATTTTTTCTTCCAATCACTTCCCGGCTTCCGGATGGGCTTTGCGGTAGGCTTCTACGTCTTTGGTGACGATGAGCTCTCCGTGCATGACGGACCAGTGGCCGGGGAAGGTGCAGACGAATGGATAGGTGCCTTCGGCGGTGGGGGCGGTGAGTTTGATTGTTTCGCTCTTGCCGGCTTCGATCATTTTGGTCGCGGCGAGCACGCGGTTGTCGTTGGCGGGGACGTAGGCGCGGCCCTGGCTGTCGAGTTTGTCTGGGGCCTGGGTTTGCACGGATTCGGCCACGGCTTGCAGGGTGCCCGGTTGCACGAAGACGACGTTGTGCGGGATGAGGTCGGGGTTCTCGAACTTGACCTCGAAGTCCTTGCCCGCAGCGACGATGATTTGTTTGGTATCGTAGCGCAGTTGGTCTTTCACGGCCTTGATCACAAAGACGGGCACGTTCAGATCGGCGAGCGCCTGGTTCGCTTTGGCGGCTTCCTCGGGTGTGAGCAAGGCGATGAGTTTCTGCGTGACCGCGATGCTATCGAGGTATTGTTTCGCGGTGCGGCCTTCGCTGGACTGGGTGCGGGCCCACTGGATCACACCGGCCACGGCGCGGGCGGCGTCCGCTTTTTGCCAGGAAGTGCCGGGCAGTTGAGCGATGGTCTGAACGGCGGTGGCGGGCTCGGTTTGTTTCTGGATCAGATCGGCGAGCAGCGTGAAGGCCTTGGCGGGATCGGCACTGACCTTGGGCAGCGCGCGGATGGCTTCGCGATGGATGTCGCCCACGGGATCACCGGCAAATTTGTGGCTGCTGCTGGGTGCGGGGGCGGGCTGGTTGGTGAGGGTGGCGATCACGCCGCGTTGTCCATCGAGCACGCTGATGGTGTAGCCTTGCAAACGCGTGCCTAACGAATCCTCGTTGCGGTTCCAGACGATCACTTCATCGATGCTGGACTCGCTGCCGAGGTCCACTTCCCACCAGGGGTTGTTGGTGTTTTCGATGCTGTGGGTGATGGTGCCGCTGCCGTAGGCGCCGTTGGTATTGTCATCGATGGCGCGTTTGGCCTCGCCGTCGTTGCTGGTGTTGTTCTGGCTGGCCTTGCCGGTGAGGGCGATGTTTTTGCCGCCGCTCATGACCTGCACCTCGGCGAGCGAGAGTGTGCCGTTGCGAGGCAGTTCGATGCGAATGAAACGTCCGCGTGTGCCCTGGCGTCCGTCGAGCGCTTTGGCGATGGCGGGGGGCAACTGACCGAGCACCGAGCGGATGCGGTCGAAGGCACCGTGGCGCATGGCTTCGGGCAGCAGCGTCACAGAGCGCAGGAACAATTGCAAGGCGGCGGGCGATTGCTGGGCGGCGGTCCATGGTTTGTCCAAGGTGCCATCGCAGATCATCAGAGCTGCCAACGCGTAGGGGGCGGTGCCCGCGCTGCCAGTGGCGAGTTTTTCCAGGGACGAACGCACGGCGGAAAGATCGGCGGCGGGCAGGCCGACGAGCATTTGGGCCAGTGCCATGGTGCCAGCATGGGATTCCCCGGCGATGGGTTCCAGCACGCTGAGCAGGGTCTGCGCGGGCGTGGTTTTTTTCATTGCGGAAAGTTCTGTGAGAGCGGCCTGGCGTTGATCGGCGGCCACATCGGGGCGGGTGAGCATGGCGGTGAAGACCACGGCGGATTTCGGCAACTTGCCGAGATCGGCACTGCGCACGGAGTCTAACAGGTAAGAAACGCCCGCCGGATTATCGACGGCGATTTCCTTGCCCTCGGCCACGGCGTTTTTCCACCAGGGCTGGAGCTGGCGCATGGTTTCCTTGAAGCAATACTCGAGGTAATAGTCCATCGGATGCTTGAGTGCGGTGAGCGCGGCATCGGCGGCGGCGGTTTCGCGATAGAAACTGGCGACGCGCACGGCTTCGAGACGCACGCGGGGATGTTCGTCATCGGCAGCGGTTTTCAGCCATTTCACCGAGTCGGGCAAACGATCGCGCCAGTAGCCCATGACACGCACGGCCTGGGCGCGGGCGCGGGGCTCGGGGGACTTCAGCATGCGGGTGAGCAGGGCCTCGTTGACGATGTCGTGCCACTGGTGCACCCACAGTGCTTCGAGCATGTTGTGTTCGAATTTCGGGTCCTTGGCATCGAGCACCTTGATCCATTCCATGACGGCATCAGTGACCTTTTTGCCATCGTGTTTGCCGAGCTCGATCTTCGCCCGCATGCGGACGTCGTTTTCCGGTTCCTTCAGCAACTCCAGCAACGCGGGGATGGGCTGGCCGTCGATTTTTTTCGGCTCTAACAAGGGACGTCCCTCGTAGGTGATGCGATAGAGACGGCCGTGCTGGTGGTCGCGGTTCGGATCGCGCAGGTGGTGCTGGAGGTGGCCGATGAGCATTTGTGACCAGTCCATGAAATACAGCGAGCCATCGGGCGCGACGGTGATGCCGGAGGGGCGGAAGTTCGGGTTCTTCGCGATGTCGGTGGTGATGAGATGCTCCAGCGTTTCGCCTTTGAGGCCGGAGCCTTCTTCACTCATTTTCGCACGGAAAATTCCCTGGATGCTGATGACGTTGGTGTTGAGGAAAAGGCCTTGCCAGTCCTCGGGGAAATGGCGGCTGCTGAGAATGGCGGTGCCGGGGCAGGGGCGCGACGGGCGGTTCCAGAACTCTTTCATGCCCGGGTGGGTGCCGCTATCGAGGTGGCCGCTGAAGGCCGGGCCGAAGTAGTTGGAATTTCCTGTGGCATCGGTGATGAGGTCGTTGCCCCAGTAGTCGAGCACACGGCCGTGCGGATTGGCGAAGCCGTAGGGCACGTGGCGGGTGAATTTTCCGGTGTTCGGCTCGTAGCGGTAAATGGCGCCGTCGGTATTGCGCACGAGGCCGAGGTAGGTTTCCACATTGGTGCGGTGGAACACACCATCGCTGAGGTAGACGGCTCCTCCGGGCTCGAGGCACATCGAGTTTGTCTCGTGGTGGGAGTCCGCGGCATCGAGGCCGTGAAGCATGCGCTCCTTCGTGTCCGCCTTGCCGTCGCCATCGGTATCACGCAGGAACCACAGGTCCGGCGACTGCATGACGAGCACGCCGTCCTTGTAAAACTGGAAGCCGGTCGGGCAGTTGAGGCCATCGGCAAACACGGTGGACTTGATGGCCTTGCCGGTTTTGGGATCGAGATCGAACACGACCAACTTATCGAAGACCTTGGTGGTCGGTGACGTTTCCGGATAATTCGGCCATGCGGCGATCCACAGACGGCCCTTGGTGTCGAAGTTCATCTGCACCGGATTGATCAGATCGGGAAAGGTTTTTTCGCAGGCGACGAGCTCGACCTTGCAGCCGGGAGCGAGTTTCAGATGCTGGATCGCTTCTTCCGGATCCATGTAAGGCACGGCGTCCTTGCGGTTTGGCGGGGTGAGATTGACGGGCGGCAGGTTGTCGTCTTTCACGACGTAGGATTTCCCCTGCGCGGTGGCCCAGACGAGTTGGTCGCGGTTCGCGGTTTTCACATCGCGCTGCGCCAGCTCCTCGCCAAGGATGGTGGCATTTGTCACGCCCTCATACGCGATGCGCGAGCGTCCGCCGAAAATGTTGTACTGGTCCACGGTGCGGTAGCGGTGATGCCACTCGGTGTTTTTTTCGATGACCGCGGCGCGGATTTTTTCGAGCTGTGCGGCGTTGGTGGCGGGCGGTTCCTTGCCGAACACCGCGCGGTATTGCACGGCGGCGAGAGCCTTGTCGCCGCTTTCATTCAAATGGACGCCGTTGATGGTCAGCGGTGACTGCGCCTGTTGATAGAGCTCCTGCGAGGGGCGGAAGAGATCGACGAAGGGCACGTTTTTCGCCTTGGCTACGGCTGCCATGGCCTCGGTGTAGAGAGAAAGATTCCGGTTGTTTTCCGAACCATCGGAAAAGTGCGGGCTCTTCAGGTTTTCGTGGGCGATGGGGGAAAACAGCACCACGCGGGGGGCGCTCTCGCCGTTGTACTTGGCTGCGAGGAGCTTGCCGAGGTAGGCATCCAGATCGCGCTTGAAGGCCTCCACGCCCTCGGGGCCTTTGAACGATTCATTGAAGCCCCAGTAGGCGAAAATCACATCCGCTCCGAATTCCGTGCCGGCCTTGTACACAATGCCGTTGTTGCCCGGCTTGGTGGTGTCGCCCTTTTTCATGCCGAGGAACCAATCGGTGGTCGGCACGTCATCCGAGCGGCGCTGCACGGTGATTTCATCGGCGGCGAAGCCGAGATTGCGCACGGTGAGCTGGGCATCGGGATTTGCGGCATGGATCATCGCCTCGAACCACGCGTGGTGCTGCTGGCGATCGGCGAGCCCGCTGCCGACGATGGCGACGTGGTCGTTTTTCTGAAGCGTGACGAGCGGCTGCTGCGCCGATACCGGGGAAAACGCCACCAAAGTAGCGAAAACGCTGGCGACCCATGAAATCGAAGGAATGGTCATCATGTGTGCTAAGCACTACGCCAGATATGCCGCGATATTTCACCTCAGTCTGCAAGATTACCGGGCGACACTCATTCTGCATCAAATGCGTCTCGCCAGCGCCGGGATTCAGCGGGGTGGGCATATCGGTCAAGCTGGGCTTGAATTTCCTCAAGTGATGGCTCGGGACATGCGGGATCCCCGGGCAACTGTGGCCGGATGTGACAGACCAACGCCCACGCGGCCCATGCCCGTGCGGCACGGACTTCCCCGCGCTCACCTCGCAGGCGACTGGCTTGGTGCTGATAGCTCAATCGCGGATTTCCGGGGAAATCATCGCTGTCATGATGACGGATGATCCATGCCAGAGCACGGTAGGGCAAGGGCCATGTGGCCAGCACGGGATCACCCGCGGCGACATCGGCATAGAGTGCGCGGGTAATGGCCAACAAGGCACGACCGGCGTGCCCCGCACACCATAGATACTGACCGTAACGCAGGGCATCGAAATAAAATGCCGCATCCCGCTGATCGCCGTGCCTGCCTAACAGATGATGGTCGAGCATTTCTCCCTCCGTAAAACAAGGCAAAAACGGACACGGCATCCTATCGTTTTTCACGGCACTTCCCTTTCGCCTCAGATGAGGACTTCACAGCTTCATCGGAATCGGCGTGGGAATCATGGCCTCGGACTCATCGCGGGCCTGGAGTTGATTCGCGCGATTCACCCCCAACAACAGCGCCACGGAGCACAAGGAGAACATCAAGTTGGTGCCACCGTAGCTGACAAAAGGCAAAGGCAATCCGGCATTCGGCAACAAACCCACGGTCACACCGATGTTGATCATGGTGGGCAGCAGCAGCATCATGGTGAGCCCCATGGCGAGCGCGCGGGTGAACACCTCGGTGGCATTCAAGGCCACGAGAAAGCCCCCCATCGCCAACGCGACGTAGCAAAGCAACACACCAAGCGTGTAATACAAACCAAGTTCCTCGCCGATGACCGGATAGATGAAGTCGGTGTGTGCCTCAGGCAGATAGCCGTGTTTTTCCACGCCGTTACCGAGCCCCACGCCCTCGGGTCCGCCATTGCCAAAGGCCAGCAATGACCGCCATTGCTGACGATTTGTGTCCTGAAACTCCTTGGGGTTTTCCTCCAAGTGTTGCCAAGCCACGATCCTCTTGCTGCGCGTCTCATCACTCATCACGAATGAATGGCCCACGATACCCGCGATCACAATCACTGGCACTATGTAAAGCAATCGCACGCCGATGCAGAACATCACCATGCCGCAGGCGACACTGAGGGCGAAGGCGGTGTCCATGTCCTTCTCAAACAAAATCAACAGAATGGGTACCGCAATCAGTGCCCCGGGAATGACAAAGCCTTTCCAAAACGACTGGATGCCCGTGGCGCAACGCGCATAATAGGCCGCAAGACCGAGCAAAGTGGAAATTTTTCCGATCTCCGACGGCTGGAACTGAGGCAAACCCGGGAACTTGACCCAACGCCAGGCTCCATTGACATCGCGGCCCACCGGTGAATAACAAAGGGCCAACATCACCGCGCCAAACACAAAAATCCAGGGTGCCATTTTGCGCAAGAAATCGGGCTTCAAGTAGTAGATCACGATACCCATGGCGATCGAGGCGAACATGATCCTCGACTGCTTGGTCACCAATAAATGCGGCTGCTCGATGCCGTTCGCCCAATAACTCGTGCTTGCAAGCATGACCATGCCCATGGCGACCAACAGGCCGACGGAAATGATGATCAAACTGGCAGCGAGGCGTGGCATCAGTGCTGGGTGGTGGGGATTTTCAAGACTTGGCCGATTTTGAGTGATTTGTCGCTGGTGATGCCGTTGAAACTCATCAGCGAGGGAATCGAGACCTTGTGATCGCGAGCGATTTTGTAAAAGGTATCACCTTTGATGACCTTGTAGGTTCTGGCGTGAGAAGCTCCGTCTTCCATCACCGGTGTGGCGCGAGGCGCGTCATCCAGATTGAAATTCGGGCGCACGAGGATCGCGCGTGGCGATGGTCCGTCAGCATTGCCGCCTTGACGCAGACGGCGCATCTCCTCCGGCTCCAGAGCGACAATCTCACGCGGTGGCACGCGCAGCACCAAGCCCGAGCAGAGATTGACGTTGTTGTTCGCGGCACGCAACGACTCCTCGCTGATGTTGCGTTTGCGGGCGATGGACTGATAGGTTTCACCGGCGATCACCATGTGGCGGTCATCACCCTTCTGAATTTGCGGCAGGTCCGTCATGCTGGAGAGGGCGGTGGAGCCATAATCCGGACGATCCGTGGCCACCGCACCGGCGGCGGCACTCAAGGGTTTTTGCGAGGGCGAGGGGCCACCGGTAGTGGGCGCGGTGTTCTGATTTTCGTAATAGCGATGGGCGAAAAATCCGAGCACGCCGATCACTTGCAGCAGCACGATCACGATGATCACGCGTCCCACATTCATGCGAGGAATGTCACCCTCCAGGTCGGCCGGATTCGCAGTGGCGGTGGCCGCAGGGCGCTTGATTTTCGCCTGCAAGGTGCGGAAGAACCCCCGCTTGATCGGCTGGCGTTTGACAGGTAATTCACGTGGTTTCATGATAAAATATGGTTAAGTGAGTTGGTGAACGATGTTTCGGAAAGTGTCGCCGCGGTGTTCGTAACCGCGGAACATGTCAAAGGAAGATGTGCCGGGTGAGAACAACACGGTGGAGCCGCGCGGAGCGAGCTGTCGCGCGGTGGCGATGGCTTCTTCGAGGGTCGGCACCACGTGAGTGGGCACGGCGGCTTGCATCACCTCGCCCAGCGGTATGGCGATCTGGCCGAAGGTAACTGCGGCAAGTGCTTTCTGTTGCAGCAGCGGCACCACAGGACGGTAGTCGAGACCTTTTTCCTTGCCCCCGGCGATCAACACGACGGGTCGTGTTTGCGAACGCAGGGCACTTTCGAGGGCATGCAGGTTGGTGGCTTTGGAGTCGTTGAGATATTCCACGCCATCGAGCGTGCGCACCAGCTCGCAACGATGCGGCGGCGGCACGTAGTCGGCAAAGGCGGCTTTGAGGTCGAGCGGACGTCCGAGCACGCGGCAGGCTGCCACGGCGGCCATGATGTTTTCGGCATTGTGCAAGCCGCGCAGGCAGGTGTCTTTTTCCACGTGCAGCACTTCCTCGCCGTGATGCAGAATGGTGATGCCGTTCGAGGTCCAGTCGCTGGTGTCATCCGTCGTGGAAAACGTCACCACCTTCGCGTGGAGCGGCGGCAGGTTTTCCCCGCTGCGCACCACGGCGGTGCAGGAGGCATCCTGATTTTCAAAGATGCGCAGTTTCGCCTGATGGTAGCTTTCCACCGTGGGGTAACGGTCCATGTGATCCGGCGCGAAGTTCAGCCACACCGCGACGTGCGGCTTGAAGCCGACGATGGTCTCCAACTGGAACGAGCTGGCTTCTAACGAAATTACCTCAGGCATGGGCGATTCCATCACCACCTCGGCCAGCGGTTTGCCGTAATTGCCGCAGGGCACGCAGGAAATGCCGCTGGCGTTGAGAATCTGGCTGATGATTTCCGTGGTGGTGGTTTTGCCATTGGTGCCGGTGATGGCGATGGTGAAGCCGGGGAAATAGTGCCAGGCGAATTCCATCTCCCCCACCACCTGGGCAGCATGTCGGGAAAAGGCTTGGACCAGCGGACCGTAGGTATCGATGCCCGGGCTGACGATCAGCAAATCGCTCGCCACCTCCGCGCCGGTTTCCACCGTGGCACGCGGGTGTAGCGCGACTTCCGCAGCGAAGCCGGAAATGGCATCCGCCTCGTCATACACACTCACCGCCGCGCCCTCGCGCAGGGCCAAGGCGGCGGCAGCGCGACCACTGCGGCCCGCACCTAACACCACGACATGTTTTCCTTTCAGACTCATCGGATTTTCAACAGGGCTAGACCAAACAAAGCGAACATCAGCGACAGCAACCAGAAGCGGATGATGACCTGGCTTTCATGCCATCCACCCAGCTCGAAGTGATGGTGGATCGGCGACATGCGGAAAATGCGTTTTTTGCGCAGCTTGAAACTGGCCACTTGCAGGATCACCGACATGGCCTCCATCACGAACACACCGCCGATGATGACGAGCAAAAATTCCTGCTTGGTGGCGATCGCTGCGGAACCGAGCGCACCGCCGATGGCGAGCGATCCGGTATCGCCCATGAACACTTTCGCCGGGTGGCAATTGAACCACAAGAAGCCCAAGCCCGCGCCGACCAGGGCCATCAGAAACACCGCGAGTTCAGCGATGTATTGATTGTGCGGGATCACCAGATAATCGGTGGCGAGGTAGTAGTGCCCGGCCAGATAGGCGAGGATGGAGTAGGCAACGCTGGTGGTGATGGTGCAGCCCGTGGCCAGGCCATCGAGTCCATCGGTGAGGTTCACGGCATTCGAACAGCCCATGATGATCCAGGCGAAAAAGGGAATGACCAGCCAGCCCAAATGGAACAGCGGCGTCTTGAACAGCGGGAAGCAGATAGCATCAATACTGATCATTTCCTTGCCCAACTGAAAGCCGTGCTCGGCATCGTCGAAGCCGGAAATTTCCGGTTTGAAATAGATGAAGGTGGCCGCGATCAGTGCGATGAGTGATTGCCAGAACAGCTTCTGACTTTTGCTCAGACCGTCGGATTTTTTCTCTCTGACTTTTTTGTAGTCGTCGCAATAGCCTAACAAGCCGCAGGCACCCATAGTGAAGGCGCAGACCGCCACGAAGGGGTTGAGCGGATTGGCGCACAGCAGCGTGGCGAGCATGACGGCACTGACGATCATCACGCCACCCATCGTCGGCGTGCCGATTTTTCCACCGTGCAGCTCGGCGAGTTTGTGCACCTCGTCCGCCGTGCGGATCGGCTGACCCAGCTTGAGCGAGATCAGCTTGCGGATCACGCGTGGGCCGACCATCAGGCTGAAGCCGAAAGCAATGATGCAGGCCACCGCCGCGCGGAAGGTGATGTAGCCGAAGAGATTCAGCACATCAAAGGTATGCGCCCAGGCTGGCATGCCGCTGGCTTTTTCCGCCTCGTGCGCTTCTTTCCAAAATTGATAGATCCAGTATAACATCAGTCGTTAGGGAAAATTTGTTTCATGACCCGCTCCATCGCGGCGGTGCGGCTGCCTTTGAAAAGAACCACATCGCCGGCGCGCAGCTCGGCGGATAGATAGGCCGCCGCTTCCTCGCGGGTGGCGAAATGTTGAGCCGCAGACCCGGCATGGCGTGAGATCAGGTCCGCTTCATCACCAGCCGTGATGGTGATGAGAGGCAACTGCGCGGCGCATGTGCCCACGCGTTGGCCGCCTTCCGCGGCGTGTTCGCCCAGCTCGCCCATGCGGCCCAGCACGGCGAATCGCCTTGCACCATCGGCCACCGGCTGCGCGGCCAGGGTCCGGAGACCGGCGATCATTGATTCCGGATTCGCATTGTAGGTGTCATCAAACACCGTGATACCGCCACTGACAAAACGGCGCAGGCGTCCGCTAGTCAGGCTCGCTTGCGCCAGACCGCGGGCGATGGTGGCGGCATCGAGTCCGCACAGGTGCCCGGCGGCGGCGGCGAGCAGGGCATTCGCCACCATGTGACGGCCGGAAACCGGTAGCGTGACATCCGCACGATCTCCGGCGATGTCTAACACAAATTTCATACAGCCCTCGTCTTCGCGGACATCGTGAGCTTGCACCACATCCTGCGCGCCGCCGGTGGTCATGATGCGCGCGGCGGTGAGACTGGTGATGAGCGGCAGGAAATCGCAATCATGCGGCAGCACCAGAATGTCATCAGGCGTGAGCTGCGCGGCGATGGCGGCCTTTTCCCGCGCGATGTTTTCCCGCGAGCCGAGGAACTCGATGTGACTGGAGCCGATGTTGGTGATGATGGCGATGTGCGGGCGGGCGATGGCTGCCAAGGGCGCGATCTCTCCCGCGTGATTCATGCCCATTTCATACACCGCGGCCTGATGATCCTCACGGGTGGCCAGCACAGTGAGCGGCAGGCCGATATGGTTGTTCAGGTTGCCCTTGGTCGCCAGCGTGGCAAAACGCTGCGCGAGCACGGCGGCCGTCATATCCTTGGTGCTGGTTTTTCCGTTAGAACCGGTGAGACCCACCACGTGCAGATCGAGCTGCGTGCGCCACCAGGCGGCGAGTTGTTGCAGGGCGGCGAGGGTGTCATCGACAAGCAGCACCGCTCCACCGTGAGCCATCGCACCCGACCAATGCGAGACCACCACCACGGCGGCACCTTGTTGCAGGGCTTGTTCGGCGAAGGCATTGGCATCGAAATTCTCCCCCTTCAGCGCGAAAAAAACGCAGCCTTTCACCAGCTTGCGCGTGTCCGTGCAAACGCCCGCATCTGCCCAAGCGGCGGCATCACCGGCGACCAGTGTCGCGCCGATGATGGATGCCACTTGTTGTGCGGTCAGAGCTTTCATTCCGGTCTTGGTTTGCGGCGAGGTTGATGGGTTTTGCGCGGCGGCAGGGATTCGCGGAATTTTGCCGCGGCGACCACGCGCTCGCGCAGGGCCTTGGTGGCTTCCTTCCGATCATCGAAATCGATGGTGCGATCGGCGAATTGTTGATAGGTTTCGTGGCCTTTTCCGGCAATCAGCACGATGTCCCCTGCCCTCGTGGCGGCAATGGTGTCCTGAATCGCCTTGGCGCGGTCCACGATGGTGACGTGCTGCGTGCCGCTCATTCCAGCGACGATCTGCTTGATGATGGTCTCGGGATTTTCGCTGCGCGGATTGTCCGAGGTGACGACGCAGTAGTTGCTGAGACGGGATGCCACCTCGCCCATGAGCGGACGCTTGCGGGCATCACGATCGCCACCGCAGCCGAAAATGGTGAGCAGGCGCGTTGGCTCCAGCTCGAGCAGGGTGCGGCAGGCGTTTTCCAGCGCATCCGGGGTGTGGGCGTAATCGACGAAGACGGTGGCACCGCCGGCATTGCCGACGTTTTCCATACGGCCCGGCACCTGCGGGGCATCGGCCAGGAGAGGCACGGAATCGCGCAAAGGAATGCCGCAAGCCGCCGCAGCGGCGAGTGAGCCGACGATGTTGTAGGCATTGAACCGTCCGATCAACGGAGCGCGCACGAGGAACTGGCGGCCTTTGTGATTGAGCTCGAACTCCATGCCACGCGCACTCTGGCGCAGGTTGTTGATGCGGTAGTCACAGTGCACGCCGAAGCCGAAGGTCCAGACCTGCATTTTTCCCTTCAAGGATTCGGCCAACTCCGCACCATAGGCATCATCGATGTTGATGACGGCCACGGGTTTTTTGCCTAACGGATCCGCCGCGAGCGCCTCGAACCAGGCTTTTTTCGCGGCGAAATAATTTTCCATGGTGACGTGATAGTCGAGGTGATCCTGGGTCAGGTTGGTGAAAATGCAGGCATCGAAAGGGATGCCGGTGACGCGGTGCTGGTGGATGCCGTGGGAGGAGACTTCCATCGCCACGCCGCGGCAGGCGTGGTCGGCCATGCGTCGTAAAATCCCCTGCAACTCGATGGGACCTGGCGTGGTGCTGTTGGCGGTTTCGACCGTTTCGCCGTCATCGATGCGCACCGTGCCGAGCATGCCGGCGCGATGCCACGTTTTTTTCATCAGATGGTGGACAAGGAAAGCGGTAGTGGTTTTGCCATTGGTGCCAGTGACGCCGCACATTTTCATCGCAGCGGCGGGATTGCCATGCATCATCACGGCGCAACGAGCGAGGGCGTGACGGGCATCCGCCACCTGTACCCAGGTCTTATCGTTGCCCAGATCGGCAGGCGGGGCTTTTTCGGAAATGATGGCTGCGGCCCCGGCGGCGAGGGCCTGCTCGGTGTAGGCATTTCCATCCACGCTCTCGCCCTTGAGCGCGACGAATACCGCTCCCGGCTTGACCTGGCGTGAATCATCCGTCACCGCATCGATCGCCGGATCACTGGGACCGGAAACGAGAGGGCGGCGCAAGAGCGGGATAAGAGCGGATAGGTTCATTGATCGGCGACAGAGGTTGGAAGCGGCTCGGTGGGTGTGAGGTGCATGTGCCGGGCGATACGCTCGGCTGCTTTGGCGAAAATGGGAGCGGCGATGGTGCCACCATAACGGGAGACTTTGGTGGTTTGCGGATCATCGATGACCACCACGCAGACGAATGCCGGATCCTTGGCAGGCAACATGCCGGCAAAGGAAACGGTGTAGCGGTTCTTGAAATACTTTTTGGTCGCGACATCGTATTTTTGCGCAGTTCCGGTTTTACCGGCTACCAGATATCCGGGCACGGCGGCTTGAATCGCGGTGCCTTCTTTGGTGACCACGGATTTCATGCAATCACGGAGTTTGGCCGCGGCGTCCGCGCTGATGACCTGACGCACGATTTCAGGCTGCATACGTTCGATGGGAGTGCCGTCGTTCGCGATCACCGCTTGCAGCAGTTGCGGCTTAAGTAGTTTGCCGCCATTGGCAATCGCCGAGTAGGCGCAGGCCACTTGCAAAGGAGTGACGTTGACCGCGTAGCCGAAGGTCATGCTCGAGAACGTGGTGGGATTGTCACTCTCGCGGAAATATCCTTTCACCTCGCCACTCAGCGGGACATTGGTTTTGGCACCGAATCCGAAATCGCGCACGTATTGATAAAAACGCTCCATTCCGAGCCTCGAAGCGATTTTGTAGATCCCGATGTTGCTGGATTTTCCCATCACCCACTCGGCGGTGAGTGTGCCATAGGGGTGGTGATCCTCGAGTTCGAGCGTTCCTTGCTTGTAGAAGCCGTTGTGGCAAAAGATGGGAGTGTTCGGGGTGATGAGCTTGTCATTCAATGCTCCCGCAGCGGCAATCATTTTGAACGTGGAGCCCGGCTCATAGACCATTTGCGTGGCAAAGTTGATGCCGTTTTTATCGATGTCCTTGAGGGTGTTCAGATGGAATGACGGATAATTTGCCATGCCGAGAATACCGCCGGTGTGGGGATTCATCACGATCACGCAACCGCGCGGAGCCTCATGCTCGCGAATGCCGGCGATGAGCTCTTCCTGGATGATGGACTGGATTTCCATGTCCAGGGTCAACTGCACATTCATGCCGGAGCGTGGCGGCAGGGTGACACTGGGCTCGGGCGTGATGAGCAGACCGCGGGCATTGGTCATGCTGGTGCGATGACCGTCCTTACCCGCCATGATCGACTCCAAGGCACGCTCCACGCCGAAGGCACCCACTTCCTTATCATAGCTGTAATTGCCGTGCTTGATTTCCTTGATGACAGTGTAGCCCACCACATGGCTGGCAAGCTCCGGCGAGGCGTAGCGTCTGCGGGCGGATTTCTCCAAGCTGAAGCCCTGAAGTTTGTGATCATCGATCACCGCTTGCACGCGATCGAAGACCTCTTCCTCCATGTTGCGTTCGATCACAAACCACATGCTTTTGGGGTTCGCGTCGATGCGGGCACGCAGCTCCTCGCGCTTGAGCTTGAGCGCCGGGGCAAGGTGGCTGATGGCATGGGCGAGATGTTTCTGCACCAGCAAGTCCTCGTCTTCATTGCGCAGCATCTTTTTCACCACGGGCTTGAGCTTGTGACGCTTCGCCTGCTCGGTGAGATTCGCCCAGCCGGATTGCACGCTCATTTCATCCCAAGCGAGGGAAAAGGCGGCAAGCTCGGGATTGTTGAGGGCATAGCGATCCACGCGCAGCTTGGCCAGCGTCACACTGCGGGCAATCAGTTCATCGTGACAATCCAGGATATGCCCCCGTCCGCCGGGCAGGAAAGTCATGGTCGTGTTGAAGGTCTTCGCCGCTTGCTGGTAATGCTTGCGGTTGAAATATTGGACATCGATCAGACGCAGTGCCAGCGTGCTGAATCCTGCGGCGATCAGCAGGAACAGAAACGTGCAGCGGGTATGATACGAGAACTTCACGGACTAGGGACGCAGCGATTGCTGGGCGGTGGACGGGTTTTTGAGACGAATCACCTCGATTCGATTCGTGGGCGTGGAAATCAACGTACTGCCATTGCGGTGCAGCTTTTCGCGCAAATCATAGCGCGCGAGTTGGCGGTCGATCTCCGCCTGCACGCTGGGGATGTCATCCTGCACGAGAGATGCGATGCGTTTTTCCGTGGCTTCGATTTCCCGTGCGGTCTGAATTTGTTTGTTGCGATAGGTGACATGAGTGATGACACCGGAGGTGGCGAGGCCCAGAGCGGCAAGAGCCATAAACAAGAGAAAGGGGCTGGATCGTGGGGAGTTGCGTGGGGAATTCATAAGATGGTAGGTTGGGGTTCATTACGCAGGGCGACCCGTAGCTTCGCGCTGCGGGCCCGTGGATTGGACTTGGTTTCTTCTACTCCTGCGCTGATGGCTTTGCGGACAGGCAGGGTGAGTTGATACTCAGGGTTGTCACGCGGTGCCGGCCAGGTGGGGTCATCGATGTATGGCTTGGCCCGGTGTTGGAAAAATTGTTTCACGATCCGGTCTTCCAGGCTGTGGAAAGTGATGACTAACAATTTCCCACCCGGAGCGAGGCAGCGCACAGCGGCTTCGAGCGCCTCGTGAAGCAAATGCAACTCCTCGTTGATGCGCATGCGGATGGCCTGAAACGTGCGGGTCGCGGGATGGGTGCGACCATGGCGGCCCAGGGCTTTTTCGATGCAACCGGCGAGATCACCAGTGCGGGTGAAAGGCGATTTTTTACGTCGCTCCGTGATCAACTGCGCGATGCGGCGCGCCTGCGGCTCCTCGCCGAACTCACGCAACACCTGGGTGATCTCCGCCTCACTGGCTTCATTCACAAAGTCCGCCGCCGTCATCACCGCATTCGGCCCCATGCGCATGTCCAGCGGTCCGTCGTGCTGAAACGAGAAACCGCGTTCCGCACAGTCGAGCTGATGCGAGGAAACGCCCAGGTCTAACAAAATGCCCTGCACCTGTCCCGAGCCCGGCAGTCCGGGGTGCTCGGCCATTTGCGAGTAGTTGGCCAAAAACGGCACCAAGGCCGGGCCGTAGGCCGCCAGCCGCCGCGTGGCATGCGCGATGGCCTCGGGATCGCGATCGATGCCCAGCACGGTCACGCCTTTTTCCAAAAACATTGCCGTGTGACCGCCGCCACCCAGGGTGCCATCGATGATCACATCACCGGGCTTCGCGTCCATCCACTGCGCCACCTCGGCGGGCAATACGGGAAGATGATATGGCGGGAGAGGAGCCGTCCCTTGCTCCTCTTCCCGCCCAGCCATAAGAACGGGTGCGCCACTCTCACGCCACAGCGTGATGTCCCCGCCACTGCGGGCAAACGGAGCGGCCTGATGCGCCAGACGCGGGGTCAGCGCGGAAAAGATTGGCGAGAGAGGAGCCGTCCCTTGCTCCTCCACTCGCCCAGCCATAAGAAATTCGTGGGACCGATGAGTCTTTTTTTTTGCCTCACCGGCATTCACAGATCCGAACCACCCACGCAGCCACGCGGCCTCCCACCGCATCAGCAGTAGGGCCCATCGCAAACATGGAAATGGCAGGATCATAAAAATAGTTAGAAAATACCGAGGTCGCCGAAGCCCTCGCTGACGTTGGCTTGTTGGGCTTGATAGACTTTGGCGTAGTCGTCGCTGTTGTAGATGTCGAAATACTTGCCGCGTCCCACCATCGTCACGGTGGTTTCCGCCTGGAGATTCGCCCGCAGGCTCCACTCCTTGGGGATCAGCAGCTTGCCCTGGTTGTTCACATTCACGGGCAGAATCCCGGCATGCAAAAATTCCAGCGCCTCGCGAATCTGACCCGTGGTGCGGTTCGGGTATTCACGGATGTCGCGCTCCATGTCCGCAAAGGCCGCCAAAGTCAGCACCCGCACGCAGGGGATGCCGTAGCGCTTGGACTCCTGCAAAATCAACTGCTGCCCCTCCTCCGGACGCCAAGCCACAGGGATGGATATCCGATACTTCGGATCCATCTTGTGCTCTTGAAAGCCGTTAAACTGGGAAAGGACAAATGACATGAACGTGAATACGCCTACGTGCAACCGAGTACACTTGAAAAATTTTCACGCGTCAAACCTTTTTTCTCAGTACACCGGAATATTTTTATAACACACCCCGCCTCCTCCCCGAACCCAGTAAGTCGTTGATTTTCAGACACTTTTCCCTCTTTCACCAAGCGCCTCAAACCTCAAGTTTTGCCGATATTTTAGCAAGCTTAATAAATTTTTCTTGCCAAGTGCAAAAATTGGTCATCGCGCGGGTTATTCTCTCGCGAGTTCCAGAAATCCTGCCCGGTTGCTCAAAGCAGAAAAAGCGGATCCGCTTTCAGCCCGTGACTCACAATGATCACGCCAAAAGCCGAAGTTCCGATTTTTTACAAGAAATGCCGATACAGCGAGGAAATGACCAGCGCCGCGCCGATCAGCATCGCGCCATACGGGAGCCACAAGCTGCCACGGCTGTGACCGGGGCCTTCCGGCCGGATCATGCGATAGGAGTCGGACAGCCACAGTCGATCTCCGAATTTGGCACAGAGCCCCGCCGTGAAAAGTGCGCAACCGATCAGGTAGGGCCACAGCAAATCTTCGCGCAGCCACGGCTCGTATCGATAGCGCCGTTTCACCATGGCAAGGCCGATCAGCCCACCCGCCAGCAGGCCGAAGACAAATTGCAGCACGATGGCCAGCCAATCCGCTTTGTTCGAGGGTTCCTGCATGATTGCGCGTTATGCTAGCCATTTCCGGCGCAAAAGTAAATGCCGGATCGCCGTTTTCCCCACCGCTCCGCTATGGCATTGACGGCATGGGCAGGGCGTGGAATGTTTCCGCCGATGATCGCTCGCATCCGTGGCAAGGTCTGGGAAGCCTACCCCAATCGTCTGATTCTGGACGTGCAGGGCGTGGGCTATGAAATTCATGTGCCGCTCAGCACCTTCGATCACCTCCATCCGCACGAGGGTGCTGTGGTGGAAATGCGCACCTACCTTCACATCCGCGAGGCGGCGCACACGCTCTATGGCTTCGCCACGGAGGAGGAGCGCGATGTGTTTTTGCTGCTCATCGAGCGCGTCAGCGGCATCGGTCCGGCGACGGCCATGTCCGTGCTGAGCGGCATGCGGGTCGCCCGTTTCAAGGAGGCGGTGGTGCGCGCGGATGTGGCGGAACTTTCCCGCATCAAGGGCCTGGGCAAAAAAACCGCCGAGCGCATTGTGCTGGAGCTGAAAGATAAAGTCGGCGTCACCGAGACATGGGAATCCGCGGCGGGCGGCGGCATCAGCAATACGGCGGCTGATGCCGAGCTGGCCCTGATCGCCCTCGGCTACAAGCAAGTGGAGGCGCGCAAGGCCGTGAAGCAAGTTCTGGAGCAGGAGGCGAATGCCACGGTGGAGGAACTCATTCGCGGCGCGCTGCGCCTGATGTCATGAGCATGGACGTGCCACAACTTTCGCTGGAGCAAATCCACCGGGCCATGCCGGAGGGCGGGCTGTTCGGTGCCGGGGCGTGGCGGTGGTCGCCGCAGCCGCTCGCCATCACCCGCCGCCAAGCCCGCGAACTGGAAGGCCTGGGCCACGTGCTGGCGCAGTTCCAGCGCGCCAGTGATGCCATCTTCCGCCGCAGCGCAAAAGGGAAAATTTTCCCGTGGATCGCCGAGAGCCTCGATCGAGGCAAGCCCGAGTGGCTCATCGCTGCACAACGCCGCGGTGACGCCGCGGGACATTTCCCGCGCGTGATCCGACCGGACCTGCTGCTCACCCACGAGGGCTTTTCGCTAACGGAAATCGACAGCGTGCCCGGCGGCATCGGCATCACCGCGTGGCTCTCGCAGCAATACGAAGCCGCAGGATGTGTCGTGCTCGGCGGGGCAAAGGGCATGTTGGAGGGCTTCAGCTCGGTGCTCCCTGCCGGTGGCGCGGTGATGCTGGCCGAGGAATCTGCCGACTACCGTGCGGAAATGCAGTGGCTGCTCGATCAATTGGGCGAGGGTCGCACGCTGGAAGCCGCGGAGTCCCTGCGGGCCGAGGAAACACGTCCGCTGTATCGGTTTTTCGAATGCTTCGACTGGCAAAACATCGGCGCTCTGCCGGAATTCAGCGCACGCGGCGGTCGCCTGGAAGCACCGCTCAAACCTCACCTCGAGGAAAAACTCTGGCTGGCTCTGTTTCACATGCCCGGTCTGAAAACATTGTGGCTACAAGAACTGCGCGGCGAACATTTCCAGCGACTCAAACAATTAATTCCGACCAGTTGGTTTGTTCGTGATGTCACCTTGCCACCCGATGCCGTATTGCCGGGGTTGAATGTGTCGAGCTGGCAGGAGGTGATGGATTTCAGTCAAAAAGTGCGACAACTGGTGCTGAAAATCTCCGGCTTCGATCCCCGTGCCTGGGGCTCGCGCGGCGTCTTCATCGGCCACGACCTACCCTCCACCGAGTGGCGCGAGCGCCTGCAAGACACGCTGGATGACACCCGCAGCGCATGGATCATGCAGCAATTTTGTGAAACGCAGGTCATCGAGCACCCGGTCTATCAGGCCGATGGTTCGATCGCGATGGAGCAAGGCCGCGCGCGGCTGTGCCCATACTATTTTACCGATGAAAAAGGCTACACCCGCCTGCACGGCTGCCTGGCCACCATCGTGCCCATCGATAAAAAGAAAATCCACGGCATGAGCGATGGCATCCTCACCGCGGTGACGGTGGCTGATTGACACCTCATGGCAGCAGCTGAAAATCCGCCGCTGCAATCACCTGGCCATTGGCTTTGATTTCCAGGCTATGCCGTCCGGGGTGATACACCCGCGTGGTGATGGGCCGAAACGAATGCCGCCGCCGTGCCTCATGCACCTCGCCCTCTGCCAGCGTGAGATCTTTCCAGCGATAGACCTTGGGCGCGAGCGTGCCCTTGGCCTTTTGATAATGCAGCACCAGATCCAGCCGCAGCTTTTGCTCCACAGCAGCTGCGGACTGCATGCGGAAATCAAACGCCAGCTCTCCGCCCATCTTGACCTCGGGCGTCAGCACGTTCAAATCCACCGCGCACAATTGTGGCGAGTCCAGTTGGTAGAGCGCCAGCGCTTGCGGATGGCCTTGTTTCAGCAAATTCCGCAAGGCATGCCGCAACAATCGTTGTCGCTCCAGCGGGGCACCGCGATGCCATTGCCGCGCGAGATCGAGCACCAGTTGCGGGTGATCGCGGGCGTTGTCGTTCAGGTGATTCGCCACTGATTTGCGCACGTAGGGCGAGGGATCATCGCGCAGCCCCTCTAACAAATGCCAAGTCGCCTGCGGATGGGCGATGAAATCCGGCAACTGCCGCCCCCACGGCAGGCGCGGACGCGAGCCCTCCGAGACCAAGCGCCGCACGTGCTCGTTTTCATCATGCACCCACGAGGAAACGGTGGTCATCACTTGCTGCGGATGGCTCAGCCACAAATGCCGGATGCCGAATTCCGAGGTGAAACGCATGGTCAGTTCCCTCAGCAAGCCCAGCGCCGTGCTCACGTCCACCGCGCCCGCGCGTCCGGCATACTCGGCCAAAGGCATGATCATCCAGCCGCGAATGCCTTCTTCCGATACTCCCACACCGCCCGCACTGCCATCGCACGAGGGATGCAAAGCCGCGCGAATGATTTCCGCCGCACACTCAAAGTCCGCAGGCAGATGGCGGCACAGCGCGTGGTAGATTTGCTCGCTGCGTTGTTTCAGCTCCAGCGCCTCCAGATTGTTTTCCGCCATCCTGACGAATGCCTTGCGGTCAAACGACGAGTCTTGCTTTCCTAACAACTCGGCAGTCAGCCGAATGGCCTGGGGATGAAATACATTCTTGAACGGCTCCACCGCGTCATTGTGCCGCTCGCCGGCGGCTGTGGTCAAGCCCCATGCCTCGCCTCTCCTTGGCCAAGGAAAAAATGCTCGCATCCTCGCAAAAACCCGCTACCTTCCTGCCATGAAGCAGCAAACTTTCGCACTCACCCTCTTGTGCCTTGGCGTGTCCACGTCGGCGCACGCCGCACGCGAAACGCCCTTCGATTTTGGCCCGGGGTTTCTGACCTTTTATCTCGATAACGACTTGTTCGGCAATCGCGATCAGGACTACACCAACGGCGCGCGGCTGTCCTGGATTTCCGGCAACCGCACGATGAAGGACATCGGTGCCATCCAGCGAGCCCTGCGCCCGCTCACAGGCGATGACACTTCGTCCAGCTTTTTGCAAAACATCACCGGATTCGATGATCCCGATAGCGTGGCCTACAATTACGGCTTCTCGATCACGCAGTTGATGTACACTCCGGAGAACTTCAGTTTGGACACGCAACCTCCCGGAGAAAGACGCTACGCCGGCTGGTCAGCACTGGGGTTTTCCCTGCATGCCAAGGATGAGAACCAACTCAACACCATCGAGTTTCTGGTGGGAATCACGGGGCAATATTCTTTCGCCCAGGACGCACAGAATTTCATCCACGATGTCCGCAACATCGCCCGCTTCCGGGGATGGGATGATCAAATCCCCGTGGAAGTCACCGCCGATCTGTCATTTCTCCAACGCCGCCGCCTGCCACTGGGAAAATTCAATGACGTGCTCAGCATGGATGGCTACACCGAGTGGGGCATGAGACTCGGCACCTTCCGCACCTCGGCACAGCTCGGCGGCATGGTGCGCTGGGGCTTTTACCTTCCGGCGGATTTCAGCGATCCCCGCCTGAGCGAGACCGCCTACACCCACAAGTTCTACTCGGCGGATGAACTCGAGTTCAAGCCATGGTCGCTCTACTTCCTCACCGGCTTCCGCGGTTTTGCTATCGCTCACGATACGACGCTCGACGGCTCCCTGTTCCGCAGCGTCAACACCGGAAACACCCGCGAGCCCTTCGTGGGCGAAGTGTATGCCGGCATCGGCTGGCGCATTCACTCGGTGGAAATCAGCTACGCCCACACCTGGCGCACCGAGGAGTATGTGGAGCAGGAAAAGAACTCGAACTTCGGCACCGTCAGCGTGCGCTTGCAGTTCTAACAGTTTTTGGCAGTGCGCGATTTCCTCCCGTCAGACCGACCCGCCCTGGTGCTGGCCCCCATGCAGAGCGTGACGGACCTGCCCTTCATGCGCGTGATCGCGCGGCGCGGCGGCCCGGACTGGTTTGTGACGGAATTTTTCCGCGTGCATCCGGCCTCGAAGCCCGATCGCTACATCCTGCGCTCCATTCGTGAGAACAGCACCGGCATTCCCATCTTCGCCCAAATCATCGGCTCGGATGCGGAGGCCATGGTGAAGGAGGCAACAGTCCTGCTGCGCGAAAACGTCGCGGGCATCGACCTCAATCTCGGCTGCCCCAGCCCCACGGTCTGCGGCAAAAGCGCGGGCGGAGGCTTGCTGCGCCACCCCGCGGAGATCGATCGCATGATCGGCATGCTGCGCGAGGCCATCCCCAGCCGTTTCACCGTGAAAACCCGCGTCGGTTACGCCGATGAAGCGGAGTTTGACACGCTGTTGGAAATTTTCCGCAAACACGCCATCGATGGCCTCACCATCCACGGCCGCACCGTCGCCGATCGCTACCAGACCCCCGTGCGGCCGCATTGCGTGGCCCGCGCAGTCGCCACGCTGAGCTGCCCGGTCATCGCCAATGGCAACGTGGTCAACGCCCGCGCGGGAGTGAACTACCACCAACGCACCGGGGCCCAAGGCCTGATGATAGGCCGCGGTGCCATTCGCAATCCGTGGATCTTTGATCAACTGCGCGCTCATTATCAAAACGCCCCAGCCCCACAACCGCGCGCCCGCGATTTGTTAGACTACATCGAGGACCTCTACGCCGAGCTCGCGCGGGAGAGCAAGGAGTTTCACGAAGTCCATCACATCCAGCGCATGAAAAAAACCATGCTCTACATCGTGCAGGGCCTGGGCGAGGAGTTCGAGCACGCCATGCGACGCATGCAAACCGAGGAGGAGTTTTTCCGCCTCTGCCGCTCGGCGCTCGATCACACACAACCCCTCCCCGATGTCCCGCCGGAGCAGTCCAAGCTCTTTTGCGGTTTCCACACACTGCTCCATCCGCCATGAAACATCCTCTGATCACGGCAGCCGTAAGTCTCTTGATGACAGGCATTTCTCTCGCGGAAACCCTCGGCGATGTCCTGCAACGCACCTGCACCAGCCACCGCCTGCCCGGCATGGCTGCCATTGCTTTCCGCCGCGATGAAGTGCTCGAACAAGCCTGCACCGGCGTGCGCTGCATGGGCAAACCGGAGGCGATCACCCTCGATGACCGCTTCCACCTCGGCTCCATCACCAAGTCGATGACCAGCAGCCTGGCCGCCCTGCTCGTTGAGGAAAAACAACTGTCATGGGATGACACCATCGAAAAACTGTTAGGAAAAACCTGCC
>ERZ1066127.337-NODE-337-length-27380-cov-12.760659_pt1 | contig 27380 bp, 29 predicted proteins | sample MGYA00382774_ERZ1066127 | MGnify/ENA primary metagenome ERZ1066127 (study PRJEB33369, sample SAMEA5778357) | biofilm metagenome | biome: Industrial cooling water; feature: Water cooling tower basin; material: Biofilm | place: United Arab Emirates | collected... | reverse complement strand
CGCGGACGGCTGGACGGTCATCACCGAGGACCGCAAGCCCTCCGCTCATTTCGAACACACCGTTCTCATCACCACGGGCGAGCCGGAAATTCTAACCGATAGACCGCGGCTCACACAGCCAGCGTGATCATCGTCTGATGCGGTGCGCAAGAGAAAGGCCCCTGTTCTTTTTCAATCCATCATTGCCAAATGCGGGTCCACGATGTTGATTGGCGCATGTCTTTGCTGCTCGGAGTCAATGTCGATCACGTCGCCACGCTGCGTCAGGCGCGCTACGCGCTGTTGCCGGATTCACCGAATGCGGAACCTTGCCCCGTGCAGGCCTCGCTCGATGCCATCGCCGGTGGTGCCGATTCCATCACCATCCATGTGCGCGGCGACCGGCGCCACATGCAGGAGGCGGATGCCTATCGTATCAAGGATGCCATCGACGTTCCGCTCAATCTGGAAATGGGCGTCACAGCGGAAATGATCGCCATCGCCCTGCGCTTGCAGCCGGCATTCGTATGCCTGGTGCCGGAGACTCGCGAAGAAGTCACCACTGAGGGTGGCCTCGATGTGGTCAGCCGCCGCCGCGAGGTGGGCGACTGCATCCGCCTCATGCAGCAATCCGGTATCCGCGTCAGTTTGTTCATCGACCCGGAAATCGCTCAAGTGCGCTGTGCCGCCGAGCTCGGTGCCGAGATGATCGAGCTCCACACCGGCTGTTTCGGCAACGCCACCGCTGCTACCGTGGACGCGGAAATTTCGCGGCTGCGTGAGGCCTCGCTCATCGGTCACGAGATCGGCCTGCAGGTCAACGCCGGGCACGGCATCAACTACCACAACTGCCGCTTGCTCGAAGCCGTGCCGCATCTTACCGAATACAATATTGGCCATAGCATCGTCTCGCGTGCCATGCGGGTGGGCATGGAGCAAGCCGTGCGCGAGATGAAAATCCTGATGAGCCACTACGCCTGATTCTGCCATGAAACCATTTCGCAAACCACAACGCGATCGCCATGACGGCGCGCGGGAAAACCGCCACGTGCGCTCCCTCGGCCCCGAACCGGATGCCGTGCCCGCCCGTGATGAGGACGATATCTGGGAGCTTCTCGCCGCCACGCCCGTGCCGCTCGTGCTCATTCTCGACTGCATTCAGGACGTGCACAACCTCGGGGCCATCCTCCGCACCGCCGATGGCGCGGGCGTCACCGCCGTGGTCGCCCCCAAGGACAAAGCCGCGTCCATCACCGAGACCGTACGCCGCGTTTCCACCGGGGCCGCCGACTGGATGCCGTTTTTCCAAGTCACCAACCTCGCCCGTTTCATGGAGAAACTCAAAGAAACCGGCATCTGGATCATCGGCACCTCGGACAAATGCGACAAGTCTCTCTATCAGATGGACCTCAAAGGCCCCATCGCCCTCGTCATGGGTGCCGAGGGCAAGGGCATGCGCCGCCTCACCGAAGAGCATTGCGATTTCCTATGCAAGCTGCCCATGGCCGGCAAGGTCGAGTGCCTCAACGTCTCCGTCGCCACCGGCGTGTGCCTGTATGAGGCCGTGCGCCAGCGCCTCGCGCCATGAAACAGCCCGTGCTCATTCTATCGGATCTGCACCTCGGCCACAAGGCATCCGTCCTCGACGACGTCGCCGTGCTGGAGCCCTTGCTCACCGGAGCAGGCACCCTTGTGCTCAATGGCGATACCTGGCAGGAGATCGCGCGCGAGTTTTACGACGATGGCCTGCGCCTGTGGCACGAACTGCAAGCCCTGTGCCGGCGGTTAGGCATCGATGTCATCGCCCTGCCCGGCAACCACGATCCTGGCAACCGCGATCAGGACTACCTTGCGCTCGCCGATGGGAAAATCATCATCATGCATGGCGACACCGTCTTTCCGGAAGTCGCGCCCTGGAGCCGCATGGCCATGCAAAAGGCCGATCAAGTGCGTGCCATCATCGCCGCCCATCCGCAAGACGATGTCATCCAGCGCTTCACTCTCGCACGCGAGGTTTCTCGCTTGCTGGTGCCTCCCACCTTTCCGCGCAAAAAACACCTGCTTGCCCGTGTCTGGGATGCCGCCACGCCACCGGGCCGCGCTTGGTTGATGATTCAGTCATGGGCCACGATGGTAAGACAAACACGACTCTTCGCTTCGCGCTATTTTCCGGACTGTGAGGTCATGATCTGCGGCCACTTTCATCGCAGCGGCGTTTGGGAGCACAAGGGGCTGCTGGTTATCAACACCGGATCCTTCATGCCACCGGGGGCGGCTTATTGGTGCGAATGGCAGGATGGGATTCTCAGCGTCGGCATCATTCAGAAAAACGGCACATCCTGGATGCGTGGTCGCGTCATCGGGCGTTGGCGGCTCGGGTGAAAAAAAAGAGGGCGGCGAATCCTTTGATGCTCGATCGATTCGCCGCCCCTTTTTGTGTGATTATCGGATAACCCAAAACCAAACAATCACAGTTGAATTACAAGCGCGTCACGTGCCAACTTTCAAAAAAACCATCGAGATGAATTTTTTTCACCGTGCTCTGCTGTTACGATGACGGCGCGTCCAGGCGGCGCTTCAGTTCTTTCACTTCATCGATCAACTTGTGCAAGCGGCGCTGCTGAGCCATGATTTTCAGTTCCTTCTTCATGGGCTGTGCCGGATTGCCGAGATAGACCTCACCTCCGGGCAGATTCGAGGTCACCCCTGTGCGAGCTGCGAGCACAGCTTTGTCGCCGATCTCCAAATGCCCCGCGATGCCCACTTGTGCGGCGCAGGTGACGTAGTTGCCCATCTTGGAGCTGCCTGCGATACCCGTGAGCGCGATGACCAGGCAATGCTTGCCGATTTGCACGTTGTGGCCGATCTGCACGAGGTTATCGATCTTCGTGCCCTCACCGATGACGGTTTTGCCAAAGCGCGCGCGGTCGATCGTCGTGTTCGCGCCCACTTCCACATCATCGCCCAGTTCCACGATGCCCACCTGAGGGATTTTTTGGTGTTTGCCAGCGGAAAATTCGTAGCCGTAGCCATCGGATCCGATCACGGCACCGGGCTGCAAGATCACCCGATCCCCGATCATACAACGCTCGCGGATGCTGACGTTTTGATAAATCAGACAGTCCCGCCCGATCACCACATCGCGGCCGATCACAGCATTGGGATAGATTTCCGTGCCGTCGCCGACCTCGGCCCCAGCCATGATCACAGCACCTGCGTGAATGCAGACTTTTTCAGGATTCAGCACCGCGGATTGATCGATGATGGCACGCGGGTGAATGCCCGGCACAAAGGCCTGTTGTTGGGCGGCAAAATGTTGCACCACGGCGGAAAATGCCATGGTTGGATTCGTCACCTCGATCAGTGACATCGTTGCGGGTGCCCCTTGCGTCTGCGGTGCCACCAGGCAGGAGCCTGCCTTGGATAGCTGGAACTGCGTGGTATATTTCGCGTTGCCCAAAAAACTCACATCGGCTGGTCCGGCGAGATCCAGTGAGGAAATCCCGCTAAAAACGGCAGTCGAGCCTCTTTGCACCAACTGGCCGCCGGTGATGCGCACCAGTTCTTCCAGGGATAATTCCAATGCCACCGACATCGATCTTACTGGTCGCCTCCTGTGGCCGAAGCCTCACCTTCCTTGGGCTTCAGCGCCTCGTCAGGAGTGGGAGTGTTCGGTGCGGGCACAGCATCCGCCGGAGCATTTTTGTTCAGATCCTTGAGCAGGGAAGAGGTGATATCCGTGGCGTCCTTGGAATACAACAGGAACGGCACCTGCGAAGTGCTCATGCCGGATTTGTCAAAAACGAAGTCAAAGTTCTCGGCCTTGGCGCGCTCTTCCACCAGCTTGCGGATTTCATCGAGAATCCCGCGCATGCGTTGCACCATCTTTTCGTTGAGAGCTTTGTCCTTGCGGCCCAGGAACTCGCGGCGCTCTTTGTCCAACTGGATGCCTTCCTGGTATTTCGCCTGATACTCCTTGTACACTTGCGCTTTTTTCTGATCCGAAAGGGTGGGGTCCTCTGATTGCTGTTTGAGGGTGCGGATGTCACTCTCAATCTGGCGGATGGTGGTCAGCTTCTCGTTGTTGTCCTTCTGAATCCGGGCGCGCTCCACATTGATTTCCTGCTGAGCGATGTTTGTTTGGTAAAACTCCTTGAACAGCAAGGACATGTCCACCGTGGCGACTTTGATTTTCGCATCCTGAGCCGCAGCGTTTCCAAGAGCAAGCGCGGCCATGGCCACCGTGATGATTCGACGAAGAGAGAAGTTCATAAATGTATCGGAATTTCCACCGCCACCTTAGTCGCCATCTCTCGGGCGTCAATGATATTTCGCACGGATTCCGCGGATAGGCGCATCTTGATATTTCCTGTGATCCAGCGATGGTGGCGCATGATGCCATAAGTCGCGACAAGACATGAGGAACCACTAGCTCAACAATCTCCTATCGGGATAAGACCACGGATGACACGGATTGCACGGATGAATCAGGTGTTATGGAATGTCCCGTTGATGGAATCAGCATGGAGTTGTGAGCAAGCAGGCGGCTTGCCTCTCTCACGCCATGGCACCCGGGTGCTTAGAACAGATAGCGTACGTTGATCGCGCCAAAGGCGGCGGATTCCAAATCCTCCCGCATCAGCTTGCGGTTGTCGCGGTCTAGCAGTTCCAGCTCGCCACCCACGTTCATGCCCGCGCGCAAGGACAAGGCCCAATGATCGGTGAAACGATACATCACGGTGGCAGCCGTTTGCCAACCGCTCAAGTTCAGGCGATTGGCAGCCTGCCCATCCAGATCCCACGAACCGCCGCTGGGGTAGGCACTGAGACTCAAGGTGAGTTTTTCCGAAGCGCGCCAGCCGATCACCGCGAACGGAGGTGTCATTTGCACCACAAACGGCTCGCGCTGCCAGATGAATCCGAATGCGGGCACCAGCATGCTATCGTCCGTTTCGTACCGTCCGAACACACCACCCGCCAGAGTCAGTTCGTCGTTCACGCGGTAGTTGATGAGCCCCAAGCCTGTTGCTTCCACATCATCGGTGGAAATGCCTTCGAAGTCCGTGCTCACACCCGGGGTTACAAAGGCCATCGTGGACCAGCGCGAACCCTGGGGTCGCCACAAGCTGGTGATTTGCAATTCCAAGGTATGCAGGGTCTCATCCTCCATGCCCATGATGTCCTCAAAACCCACGTCTGTCAGGTTGTAGCCCAATGACGCAGCCCATAGGAAGTCGCCGCGTTTCACCGCACCCAGGGGAGCAATCATGCGCCACTCGGAAAAATCCACCGCGCCGTTTTGATCTTTCAGATCCTGGGTATCGATCCAGCTCGCATCCGTCACGAAACCCGGAGATCCGAAGCCGAAGGCTGCCGGATCGATCAAACTCATGCGCGGCTTGGATCCGGCCACGGCCTCACCGTTGTCCGGCGCGGCATGGAGGAATGCGGGTGCTAGGCACAGGGCAAACAGGGGAGAAACGCGAGGGATATGCATGATCGGTCGTGGAGAGTGCAGGAACAATGCGGAAATTAGCGTGCATTTTTCACATCGCAACGGGGAAATCGACGGCATCTCAAGAAATCTGCGCATGCATAAAAAAACCTCCGCACAAGCCGTGCGGAGGTTGATTCCGGGAGATCAGAAATTTACTGACCTTGTGGCATGGGGAAGCCACCCGGGGCAGGAGGTGGAGCATCTTCAATGCCCACGAGTTCCAATTCGAAAATCAGAGTGCTGTTGGGTCCCAGTTCGGCACTGCCGCGTTGCTCACCGTAAGCGAGATCGGCAGGGATGAAGAGCTTCCATTTCGCACCGATGGGCATGGTGGTGATCGCCTCTTTGAAGCCGGGAATGACTTGCAGCGTCATCGGCACAGGCTGGCCTGCGGGGGATTTGTCGAATTCGGTGCCATCGATGAGAGTGCCGCGGTAGTTGACGAGGAATTGTTTGTTGTCTTCCTCACCCTCTTTGCCGGGAACATATTTTTTGTCGCCGCCCTTGGCCAGGACCTCATACTGCAGACCGCTCTTGGTGGTCGTCACCTCTTTGCGCTTGCCGTTTTCAGCGAGGAACGCCTTGCCGGCTTCCAGATTTTTCGTAGCCAGTTCTTTCTCGCGCTTCTCCATCATGGATTGCAGCGCCATCATCGACTCCTGGATGTCCTTTTCCGCCACTTCCGGGTCCTTTCCTGCCATCGCGCCGAGGAAGCCTTTCAAAAACTCGGCTGCTTCGATGTCATCGGCACCCACTCCGAAGCGTCCCACTTGCTGGGCGAATTGACGGCCGTTTTGATAGCCGAAACCGTAGGAGGTGAACTTTTTCACTTGCTCGGGCGACATGGTGGGAGCAGCTGGCGCTGCCGGTGCTGCAGGAGCGGCAGTTGCTGGCGCAGGAGCTGCAGGTGCTGCGGGAGCCGCCGGTGCATCTTGAGCATGGAGCAGCATGGAAGTGGCGAGCATCAACGCGCCGGAGATAGGGAATGACTTCATGAATTAAATATGGTTGCGGCATCACGCTAGATGCTGCTCCCCACTTGTCGAGCGCAAAAAGCCTGATTTTTCGTCACATGGATGTAGAGGGGGATCGCCCCGGATTGACAAAAATCCACACTCTCGCCGCTGGACATCCCGTGCGATCCTGCCAAGATCATGGCGCATGAAAACACTTTTTGTTCTCCCCCTGTTCGCCCTGGCATGTCTCCACGCCGCAGAGCCCACCGTGACGCTTGCGGGGGTGCAGGTTGTTTTCGATGATGGCGCGAAGGAATTCGGCGGCTTCCGCACCTACAATCGAGAGAAAGGTCACAGCGTGGCGTTGATCGTGCGCAGCGAGGGCAAGGCGATCGTCGATTTTAACGATGAAAAGGCCTCGATCACGCTGGGAGCGGCCAAAGCGGAGTGCGACGAATTCTTCGCCAAGTTCTCCGATGATCAACTGGCGATGAAAATTGACTTCACCACGAGCAAGGCCGTGAAGCTCGAAGCCGATGGCACTCTCAAGGTCGCTGGCGAGCTGCCCGTCACTCTGGCCACCGGAAAAGCGGAGACGCGCAGCGAGGCGTTTGCGCCGAAGGCTGGTACGGCGGTGACATTTGCCTCCGATGCCAAAGACATGCCCACGCTCAAAGTGAAGTCCTTCGGCAAATCCGAGTTCGGTGAAGGGGAGTATGAGATCGAATTTTCCACCAACCGCAATTTGAACGACTATGCCGGGATGAAATTTTACGCCAAGGATGGCAAGCCGGTCAAAGCGGAGAGCGCAGGGCACAGTTGGATGGGCGGCTTTCTCGGCTCGAAGGGCAGTGGAACCTTTTCCTACCGCTTCAAGGTCAATCCCGCTGAGCTGATGGTGGCGGTGGAATCCTGGACCGGCTTGGAGGAAAAGACCCTCAAGGTGGATCTCAGCGTGAGTCTGGCCGCCCCCAAGCCGTGATGCGAGCCGGCGGATGGAGTCGTCCTCAGTTTCGGCTTCGCTTGCTTTCCCCCTTGCCACATCGCGCAAGACCTGCTTGCTTCCTCGCGTTCCCTTTTTTCCTATTATGAAAATCGTCGTCGCATACTCCGGAGGCCTTGATACCTCAGTCCTTCTCAAATGGCTCAAGGCTAAATACAACGCGGAAATCATCGCCTATTGCGCGGATGTGGGACAGGCCGAGGAACTCGATGGCCTGGAGGAAAAAGCCCTTACCACCGGCGCCAGCAAGTGCTTCATCGGCGACCTCAAGGAAGAGTTCGCCCGCGACTACATTTTCCCGATGATCCAGGCCGGTGCCATTTATGAGGGCCGCTACATGCTGGGCACCTCGATCGCCCGTCCCTGCATCGCCAAGGGCATGATCGATTGCGCACTGGCCGAGGGCGCGGATGCCATCGCTCACGGCGCCACCGGCAAGGGCAACGACCAGGTGCGTTTCGAGCTGTCCATGGCCTCGCTCGCACCGAACATCAAGTGCATCGCCCCGTGGCGTGATGCCTCGTTCCGCAAGGATTTTCCCGGTCGCGCCGAAATGATCGCCTACGCCGAGGCGAACAATATTCCGGTCAAGGCCTCGATGAAAAAACCCTACTCGATGGACCGCAACTTGCTGCACATTTCCTTCGAAGCCGGCATGCTGGAAGACCCGTGGTATGACGCCACCACTCCCGCGGACCGCGACATGTATGTGCTCTCCACCTCCCCGGAAGACGCGCCCGATAAGGCCGAGTATGTGGAAATTTTGTTTGAAAAAGGCGACGCCATCGGCCTGCGCTGCGAAGGCTTGGCCGGCATTGTTGCCGAGCTCAAGGACGCCACACCCACCGGCGAGCGCGATGGCTACACGCTCTTCACTCCCTACGGCATCATGCGTGTGCTGAACTTCCTCGGCGGCAAGCACGGCGTGGGTCGCGTGGACATCGTGGAAAACCGCTTCGTCGGCATGAAATCGCGCGGCGTCTATGAAACACCCGGCGGTGCCATCCTGCTCGCGGCTCATCGCGATTTGGAGGCTCTCACCATGGACCGCGAAGCGATGTTCATGCGCGACTCGCTCATTCCCAAGTACGCACAGCTCGTTTACAACGGCTTCTGGTTTGCACCGGAGCGCGAGGCAATTCAAGCCCTCGTCACCAACACTCAGCAAACGGTTACGGGAGAAGTGCGCGTGAAGCTCTACAAAGGCAACATCATGAACGCCGGACGCCGCTCGCCCTTCTCGCTCTACTCGGAGGCGGTGGCGACCATGGAAGGCGGTCAGGAAGAAGCCTACAACCAGGACGACGCCACCGGCTTCATCGCTCTCAATGGCTTGCGCTTGAAGGCATCCGCACGCCAGAAGAAGCCCTGAGGTAAGGCGGCATGCCTGCCGCCATACTCGAGTAAACGTGATCCATCGGTATTGCCTTTGGACGCCCCTCAGCGGGACGGAATGCGTTGCCACGCTATCGCAATGAGGCTTCCAGTGCCTGCATGCGTTGCAGCATCGCTTTCACCCGCTCGGGCTCCTCGGCGGCGCGGTCGTAGCGCTCGCCCAGGTCTTGTTCCACTTGAAACAGCAGGGGTTTTTCCGGGCTGGCCTGGAAACCATAGTTGTCGCCGGTCTGGCTGATCAGGCGCACGTGCAGTTTCCACGGCCCCTCGCGGTAGGCATTCGCTTCATTCGCGGCGCCGGAATAAAGCAGGGAAAACGGCGGCACGAGTTGGGAAAATCGAGCGGGCATGAGCAACGGGCGGATATCGCGACCATCGATGGTGCTTTCCGTCTTGGCTCCGCACAAGGCCAGCACGGTGGGCATCACATCGAGCGTGCTGACTGGCTCCAACTGGCGCTTGGCAGGAATCACACCGGGCCAGTAAAAAATCCCCGGCACGCGGTGACCGCCTTCCCAGTTCGAGCCCTTGCCATCGCGGAACGGCTGCGCATAGCCGATGTGCATGCGTGCCTCACCGTATTTCGCATCCTTGTCGGTATGCTGGAAGCGGATCCACGGCCCGTTGTCGGAGGAGAAAATCACCAGCGTGTTTTCGCGCAAGCCGGCTTTTTCCACAGTCTGCAGCACGCGCGCGATCGAGTCATCGATCTCCGCCATCACATCACCTAACAAGCCTCGACGCGATTTGCCACGATAGGCGGCATCCACATGCAGCGCGAGGTGCGGTTGATTGTAGGCGAGGTAGGTGAAAAACGGCTTGTCCTTTTGGCGCGTGATGAAATCGATGGCCGCATCGGTGTAGCGTTTCGTCAGCGAGTCCTGCACCTCCTGGTGCGATGGCAGATTTTCCGCGATCACCTTGTATCCGGCGATGGGCTCCGTGCCTGCGGGATCGGATTGCAGCAATTGCGCATTCAGGTAATCGTGGGACACATTCGTGCCCAGCCATTCGTCGAAGCCATTCGCCAAGGGCAGGGTCTGAGCGGACATCTCATTCTTGGCATTCGGATTGCCCAAATGCCATTTGCCGAACATGCCCGTGGCATACCCGCGCTCGCGCAACGCCTCAGCGATGGTCACCTCCTCCGCGCGCAAATGCGTTTTGCCATCCGGATTGATCACCCAGGAGCCTAAGCCCGAACGCTTCGGGTAACGCCCTGTGAGCAGCGAGTAGCGCGAGGCGCTGCAAGCCGGCGAGGTCACATACCACTGCGTGAAATTCACCCCCTGCTCCGCCATGCGCGCGATGTTCGGGGTCTCGATCACCGGATTGCCATGATGCGAATAATCGCCATAACCGCTATCGTCCAGATAGATCAGAATCACATTCGGGCGATCCATCGCCTCCCGAGCCTGCGTCATTCCCGCCAGCAACAACAGCAAGGTCATCCAAGATTTCATGCGCATGATACGTCAGCGCGGGAGCAGAAGTTTCTCCTGTGGAAGTGTTTTCAACTCATCAAGGATAGGATCCTAGAAATCGTTTGCCGTTGTAATGGATCATGTGATCGGGGGCATCAGCGATCCATACTTCGGTTTCCCAGGCGATTGAGCTATGAAATTTGCCGTAGGTTTTGCAGTCAGGAAAAGCTGTCACAAAGATCAGACCCGGCGGTGCGGAACCAAACAGGCTCTTGAGTTCTCTTTTGTGCTCGTCCGTGGCCCGTCGCGGCATCGATGAGAAAACGCTAGCCTGATGCACTTGAAACATTCGTCATCTACCCGTCATTCCACCGCGTTTCTTGATCAATCGAAGAGTTCATTTGGGAGACCACTTTGGCGGATCATGGAACGGATCGTTCCAATGGGAATATCTTTGCGCGGATGAGGGATGATGACGGTGTGACCTGAGGCATCACGGTATTTGGCGTGGCTGCCACGCTGTGAGACAAAGGCAAAACCGTGATCCATCAGAATGGCAATGAACTGCGCGGATGAGATTCTCTTCGGCATGGTGCGAGAATCCGTTCAGGCAATGGCGAGTTCTCCCACGGTCACTTCTGTAATTTGCGGAGTCGTGGCGGATTCAGGAAGGTCTTCGAGGTAAAGTTCCAGTGCCTCCTTGAGGTTGGCAAGCGCCTCTTCTTCCGTGGCACCAAAGCTGCAAACATCATAATCGAGGCATTGCGCCACGAAATCAGAATCTTCGCGATACAGTGTGTAGTGGAGCTTTCTCATAGGCATTACCCTAGCAACCGACGGCCTGTTCGCAAGTTCATTCCACGATAAACCTCGGATTTTCACCACCGTTGTTCATGCCCTTAAAATCATCATCCCCACCGCATTGTAGAGCAGAAATCACGTCGCCTTGATTCTCACTGATAGGGTCCAAGAAATCGTTTGCCGTTGTAATGGATCATGTGATCGGGGGCATCGGCGATCCATACTTCGGTTTCCCAGGCGATCTGTTCGAGGTAATCAGTGGCGGATTCACGCTCTGGAAAAGCTGTCACAAAGATCAGACCCGGCCGTGCGGAACCAAACAGGCTCTTGAGTTCGTTTTTTCGCTTCTCATCGATGGGGCCACGGCTCGTCACGGCATCGATGAGAAAAAGCCAGTCGCGCTCGGTATCGTGGATCAGCACATCGGGTGTCGCCTCCCACTTCGGCAGTACGACGCCCAACTCTTGCAACGTATCCGTGTCCGCTACGATCTCGTTTTCCTTGGCATGGCGGAGAAAAAGAACTTTCGGCCCATGGACATACCGCTGGGCAAACTTTTCCACGATACTACTGATCAAAGTGTGATGCCCCTGAGCCGCAAGCTCAATACTGGAGCCATCGGGTAATTCAATGGAGTGGAAAGAGGAGCTCATGGGGGTAAAAGTTGAGACAGTAAATTCACCGTGCCGCTTCCGCCGCGATGTGGGCGGCGAAGCTGGTGAGGAAGGATTTCAGGCCTGTCATCTCGCTTACCTCGGCATAACTGCCATTGCGGGCAGCGGATGCCGGAGAGGCGATGACGGATGCCGATGTGTAAAGATTTTCCTGCATCAGTTTGCGGCAGAGCAGTTCGTAACGCTGGATGTAGGAGGCATTCACAAACTCCGGCCGCACGGGGAAATGTTGGCTGCGATCCGATACCGCCGAACGCGATCCGGGGGCATCTTCCACCAGCATGAGTCAGCCGACGAAAGGACGCATCGATTCTCCGAACAATCCTTCCCGATAGGCCGTCCATAGATCATGGGCGGTGCCGATGGCTTCTTCCGTGCGGTTGTTGAAATTGTTGCCGAAGGAACCGACTTGCGATTTCAGTTCGACCGCCGCGATGAGGTGGTCTTGCCGTAGCACCAGCATGTCCCACATCTTGGTGGGGCGAAAATAACCCGGCAAGGTGAGCGGCACGCGGCCATCACGAATGATGCAGGCATCTTTCAACCCGTTGGCTTTGATGAGATCGATGAGCAGTGTCACAAAGCCGTCCATGTTCTTGCCAGCGGTCACAGCGCCACGTGTTCCGGCATCGGCCTTGCCCGAGGCGGCTTGTTTCGTCAGCGCCTTTTTACGACAGCTCCAAAAGGCCTTCACTGCCTTGGCGGCCTTCTTTTCGTAATCAGTGAGAATCAATGCCATGGTGTTGCTGTGGTGAAAAGGTTAGTGCGGAATGGCATCGATCTGGTATGCCTCCAGCGCGGCCTGGGTGGCAAGCTCGAAGTCTTGCGTCTCGAAGGCATGGCGCAGCCGTGTAGCTAGCTCGGGAGTAATGCGGGCGGGATCGGGCACGCGGATGCGACGCAGGTACTGTGCCTGAAAACGAAGATAGCCGCCGCGCATGCGCACGCCATAGCAGTGGATGAAAAATTCCCCCACCGCCGACATCAGCAAGGCCCCCAGCACTTTCAAGTCCCAAGTCTCCGAGGTGATCCAATACAAGTTGTGCTGCGGATAGGTTTTGCCGGTATCGAGCGCGGGCAGGAGCTTGTCCTTGATATCGGCGATGTAGAGTTTGTGTTTTTTCAGCAGCGGCAGCTGGACGCGATCAATGGTCTTGTGCCAGTTCTGCGGACGGTCTTTCTGCGCGGTGTGACGCTTGCTCAGCAAACTGTGATGTGGTTCCAGAAATTGGCGCAACAGCGGATACTCGTCCAAGGAGACCAGGCCGCGCTCGTTCCACGGATTGGCCATGACGTGACCGGACCAGCGCACCTTGCCGTCGTGCAGGTCCGCTGCCAGTGCCAGGGGCAATACGCGATCGGGTTCGATGTCGGGCGTCTCACGGGAAATGAACACCTTGTCCGCTCCCGTCGCCACGCCGATGCCGATTTTCGTTCCGGTGGTGGCGCATTCCAGCGGCAGGCAGGTGGCTTCTAGATGCTTGAGCAATTTCAAGGCCTCGGGCGAAGAGCAGGGCCATGGTTCGCTGCCCTGAAACCACTCGTCGAAACAGGCGCTAGACAGCAGCGGATGTCCGGCAGCGTTGGTCAGAGAATCCAGCAAGGCCACACGATCCGCTTGTTCGATCCCCGGCAGGGCGCGCGATACGATCACGGGACCAGGATTTTCCCGCGCAATGACCGTCACGGCCGGGTAGGCGGAAACGTCCGACTCAAAGGCCTGCACATCGTGGGCCTCGATGATATGGCGCACATGGAATCCGCCCGTGGTGATGAACTTGCGCAGGGCGCTGCCGTAGTCATTGAGCATCCAGCGGTCGGCGCAAATGTAGGCACAGACCCCGCCCGCCCGCAGTTGCATCAGCGCCGCTTGGTAGAAGGCGACGTAAATGTCCGCTCGTCCGCGCATGGCGGGATAGGTGCTGCGATACATCGCCGCCTTGTCCTCGGGAATTTCCTCCAGACGAATGTAGGGAGGATTGCCGATCACAAAATCCGCGATGGGAAAACACAGCGAAGCTTCCAGAAAATCCCCGACCTTGATCCACGAACGCGCGAGTCTTTCCGCTAGCGCCTCCGCCACGCCAAGTGCGAGCAAGGTCTCCCGCACCACGGCCACCGCCTTGCCCGCCGCAACCGGATCGATCTCGAAAGCCTGCAAGGCCTGCATGGCCCGCACCACAGGAATGCCGTGAATGCCACAAGACTCCACCAACCGCCGCACCATCGCCACCAGAAAAGCCCCGTCCCCCGCCGATGGCTCCAACGCCACCAACTCCGCCAACCTCTTCTGCGGCACATACCCCGCCAAATCCAACACCAACTCCACCATCCACGGCTTCGTATACACGACCCCCGCCTCGTTCCGCTCCTCTCGCGTCTTCTCCACAGAAGTCTCCCAACCACGGCTGTCCGCCAAAGGCAAGGCAAGAGCTGGAGTGGAAATGTTCATGAGTTCAAATTGCAAGTCAGAGTCCTGCGGAATTTTTGAGAGAAATCAGATCCTCTCGTAATTCTTCCGCCATAGCCATCGTGTATATTCGGCGGATTTTTCCTTCGTTCTGAAGTTTGATGATTTTGCGAAGATCACTCTGGCGAGCTTTCCAGCTTATTCCATCCGTCACTAACAGAAATGCGGTGTCATCCCGCCGCTGCTCCACAATGCGGAAAATATCGCCCAACACGTCGGTTTGTTTGCTGCCAGTTGCGTTGAAAGCCTTCACTTCAATCAGAATGTGCGCATCCTCGGCACTCGGCACGGCGAAGTCTGCTTTTTCACTGCTCAACCCGTTCGATCCAATGAATTGAGAGCGAGTGGAAATTTGATCCACTCGGAAAATTTCAAGGAGGATCGCCTCTACAAAATCTTCCAGCATCCTACCCCTGAGTTGCCCTTTGCGGGCACTGCCCCAGCCTCCTTCGAACAGGCCGACAAGACGATCATGCCATTGCAGGGGACGATGAATCTCCGCGTTCATTTTTTCTAGCAGGTTCAAGGCATCGAACGCTTTCACGTATCCCAGTGGGTCTTCACGGAATTGTGTGATTTTTCCTGAACCTGTGTCGCCAAATAACGCGGGGATATCCCGATCATACTCGTCCTTGGCCATGCCGAGAAATAGTCTCAGCACCGTGGAAGCGGCGCGAAAATCGGTCTCAAGCATGCGGATGAGATCGGTCTCCGTCAGGGGTTCTTCGGTGGGAAATGATTTCAACAGGGAAATGACCGCATCCGCGTGTGGATCGGACATCCAGTCCACCTCCAGAACTTGAAGGGAACTCGCGATTTCTTCGTATGTTTGTTTGTGTCGTTTCACGTGCCGATGATGAGATATTCTTGAACGACGTTTCGCTTCGCCGCCTCGTGTGTTCCGAAATGATAGCGATGCGTTTTTTCCAGCACATCAACTGATTTTTTGTAGCGCCCCATCATTTGGCGTAAGGTAGCCAAATCGGGGTAGGCATTGGAAGAATACGAGAGAACCAAGGTCGAATCCGCAAAGTGACGGAAAAGGCGTTCAAAAGCTTCCAGCGCAGTGTTGCGATACGAGAATGGGGTGAAGGGTTTGGCGATTTTACGCACCTTACTGCTCATCATCAATTCCTTGCCCTCCCAGTAGCAGGCGAGGCCTTCGAGAAAATGGTAACGTTTGATGTAGCAATTGTCGTCGGAGAGCGGCACGTAGGGCGGATCCATGTAAACCAGGTCACTGCCCTGTGGCAGATCGAAGACTTCCCCGCACGTAGAGGAATTGCGTTTGCCGTTGCTGAAAACGGCGGCGTTGTAGCAAGCGACTTGCTCGATGAAATGCTCGCGCATCGAGAGTTTGAGGTCGCGGCGTCCGTCTTGATAACGACCCGGATCACTAACCGTGAAAAGACCGCGCGGCTGCCGCTTGATGGCTGAGCGCAAGATGGCCGCCAGCGCCAAGGATCGCTTCAAGGGTGAATCCATCTCGCGAATGCCAGCCCAGACATCATCGAGAAATGAGAGCTCTTCCGGAGTGTAGAAAATCCCCTCAAAAGTCTTACGAATGAAATGATCCTGTGATTTCCGCGCCTTAGCGTGCAGTAGCACATCGAGATCCTCATCCGTCAATTGTGTGGCAGAATTCGCCACCGTGGCCGTGGTTAGGACCGCAGGGAAATGCAGCACATCATTCGCCCGCACCTGCTTACCCATGGATTTGAGCAGATAAGAAACCACGCCCGAACCGGAAAACGCATCTGTGCAAGATTCAAAATCAAGGCCTTGAAGTGTCTCGTGAAGCCATGGCAGCAGCTTGAATTTGCTACCCATGTAACGAAAGCGCGGATACGCATCCATCTGCGTAGGCAAGACGCCCAAGTCGTTAGACAGTAGCGGATGGAGTTCAGCGATCGGCTTCATGAGTTCAATTGAACAGCTTTTGGGTGAGTTGTCAAAGGGATTTTTGGGTGTGAAAAATAGGTCATATAAAGATATTAATTCGCCGGATCGCTTTCAGGAGACCTCTGATCTCCAGATTTCACCTTAGTTTGTATAAAATCTCTTAGTGATTTTAATCTACTTAGATCACATATTGTAGATAATCGAAGCTTGAGAGATTCTCTAGAATGATAGCAACTTTTCCCACTTAACTCAGAGATAATACTTTTTGCATACGGAATTAAATAATTTTTGCCAGAAATTATTGTTGAAACAGTATATAGACTAAAGGGCCACTTTCTCGTAATTTCTGCAACTTTTTTTTGGTATGTATGCACCCCAAAATTTTGCTCAAGAAATGTTTTTAATAAATTAATTTTTTGTCTAATCAGATTTTGGCAATCATCTATACTTTTTCCGGTGCTAAAAAATTCTTCATACCTGTGAAGGGTGTAAGGAATTGACGCCTTTCGACAAAGAGCAAAATGAACAAAAAGATCATATATAATTCTAAAATCAGCAATAACACGTGTCTCAAAATCAAAATTCTGAGAAATTTCAGTACGGGTTTTTTTCCCGCAATCTAAATAAGCGATTTCTATGATCGCCTTTTCGTCGAACAAAATATTTTCACTACAATAAAAAGGAAGCGGAAAAAGATTTTCATGTACTTCCTCCACGCCATCGTTAATAAGGTCAATATCTGAGTCGATAATGTAAACTTCGTGACGTTTTGAAGAAGTGCTGCTCGAACAAGCATCTATAACATTTTTCCGGCATCCCAAAGGAATGACATCTTTTATTGAAACAGTATCTGAAACAAGTCTTTGAAGTAACGATATATAGAACTCTTTGTCTTTTTGTTCATCTTCCGTAAAAACGAGAATATCATTTCTGTATGATAAAAAACTTCCCGAAATCTGAGCTGGTTCTTTACTGTAGTATAACACAGGTAGATTATTGGTTAGACTTAGATATATCCTGACAGAACTTCTCTCTACTTAATTTTGCAATTATTGACGGAGAGTGTGTAGCCAGTATGAACTGAGTGTCTGGACTAGCTTCTAAAATAGAGTCCACAAACACCTCTTGCCATGCAATGTGCAAAGAAAGTTCTGGCTCATCTATTATGAAAATGCCGCCAGAAACACTATCTTCGCTGAATACTAGGTGGGCTATCATAATGATGATCTGCTTCTCGCCCGAGGACAATTCAAACACTGATGCCGTTTTCCCGTTTGCTAACTTTACAACAATTTCTCCTGCATTTTCGATTTTAATCGTTTTATTTCCTTCACTGAAAAATTTCGTGATAATTTGCTCGAAACGTCTGACGGGCTCACGTAGCGAGGCCAAGCTGTTTTGGTATACTTGACTTCCATCAATGATCTCATCAATTCGTTTTAATTGTGAACTGTTATTAAACCATTTTGTAAGTATCTTGAACTTTTCTTCTTCAAGGTTTTTTTTGATGTCATCATTCGCAGATTTTAATTTTTCTTTTAGGTTGTTGTTATCTGCAACTACTTTTATCATTTTATCAAAAAATAGATTTGCTTGTGTAGTGAGGTAACCCAAATCTAGATCTTTGACAGCTTGTAATACTTTTTCTTTTTTTTCTCTTACTTTGCTGTCATCTGTGGGAATTTGAGTTATGTTGTAATCTTCGATAAAATTAAAAGACAAACTAAATATTTTCCTTTTGAATTCATTGCCGATTTCAGGTTGGCGGGATGCTATTTTTCGGAAATAATCAAAAACAAGATACTGAACGTCTCTCAAACTAGAATCCAATGCTATTGCCCCTGCTTTGTTTTTAAGCGGATTAGGCATCCCACTATGAACGGCCATTCTCCTGTGACGAATTCGATTGTCGATAGTTCTTCCTTCATAAACTCTTCTATCGAGACCTAGAAATTTTGGAGTAACCAATGCTCTTATTGCTTGAGTTACTTTTAAATTTTCAAACTTTTCATTTCTTGATTTTTCGGCAATGGTAAGATCATCATCAAATGAGTCGTCTGCAACAGTCGGACTACGATGTATTGATGATGCTACTTCAGGTTGATCTTTAATTTTGAGTGAAAGCCTAAAGTTATTATTATCCTCGTTACTTATCGCTGATATTAATATATCATTTTGATTTCCGTCCGAGGAGCAAATCAACTCTACTTTGGTGAAAGTTATTGAATTAAGATACTCATAGGATGGAGATAAAAGTCCTAATAATAATTTTAGAGCAGTTGTCTTTCCTGATCCGTTTATGCCAATGAGGAAAGTTAATTCATCAAAAAAATTAATATTGTAGTTTAAATATCCTTGGACACCTGATGCTTTAAATGAATTTATCTTCATAAATTTAAGATTTTTTTCACTGACAAGACCCACCTAACAAAGCGCACAATTTGGTATGAAACCCATGCTAACCGCGTTCATTTTTTGCTCCGTTGCGTATGCATTTAGATTGTCGACTAAGTTGCCACGGATTCGCCAAGCAACCGGGAAGGTTTTGATGTCGATGTAACTTACTTTCATAATCTTGTGCAGTTATTTGTGCTATTCGTCTGCATTGAGTGCTTTGTGTTAACTGTGTTATCTTAATTTTCTCTCTGGTGCAAGGTCAGAGTGCGGGTATGCCATTTTTTTAGCCTATCGTTGTCGTAAGAAATTGCACGACGGGATTCCAATGCTGTCGTTTTGACAGTGCGCTGGATTTATTCGATGCAAATTCCCAAGGCGTTGCCATGAGTAGGAATGTGGCGCACCGTTGATGCGGAAGAATTCCCGAATACGGAAAAGCGGCGGACTGAAGTTCGCGCTTCGTTTTGAGGATCCACGCTTAGCGAGGGAGGAGGATTTTCTCCTGATCGAGGCCGGTGATGCGTTTGAGGCCGGTGAGCAGGCGCCAGAGGGTGCCGCCGAGGAAGATCAGCAGGGGCACGCCGATCACCAGAAAGCCCCAGAAGGTGATTTTGCCGACCTTGTCGTTGTAAATCTCGCGGGCATTGGCGGCGTTGTGATCCAGTTCGCCGAGGAAATGCAGGGCCAGCCCGAGGTTCAGCACCGTGCTGATGGCAAAGGAACAGGCAAACAACAGCGTGCTGTGCCAGAGCAGTTTCGCGTATTCCGCGTGCGTGCCTTTTTCCGACACGGTCTGCTCGATGAGCGGGATGTTGAACACCGTGTCGTTGTAGAGAAAGGCCTGCATCAGCGGGGACTTGGTGCGATGGGAAAACAGCACGGCGATGCCTAACACAAAGGGAATGCAGGCCTCCTTGATGCCGAAGAGCAATGCGGCATTCGGTTTGACGGTGCCGTCCTTGTTCCACAGATAAATTGTCAGGGCTCCGGTGAGGATCACGGAGACCAGGCCGAGGAAGGAGAAAAAATTCGCCTTCTTGGTTTTGTAGAAAAACCAGATGCCGTAGGCGAGGGGCGGGACCAGTGCGACGATCATCGCGTAGGTCGGGCCGATGTGCCAGATCTTGTCGCCGTCCTTGCTCATGGCACTGAGTGCGAAGACGGGGATCAAGACATTGATCAGGATGTTGTGCAGGGGGTTTTCCTGCTCGGGTTTTTGGGCCATAAAAGAAAACGGGCGGACCGCAGCCCGCCCGGGAATGATATTTTGTTAGACGGTGCCGTAAATCGTTTTGCCGGTGGAGAGCAAGTCATCGCAGGCTTCTTTGAGGCGGTTCGCCAGACCGATTTCGGCTTTTTTCAGGTAAGAACGGGGATCGTAGAGTTTCTTGTCGCCCACTTCGCCATCGATCTTGAGCACGCCCTCGATGTTTTGGCAGATGTGGGTGACGATGGGACGGGTGAAGGCGTATTGGGTATCGGTATCGATGTTCATTTTCACCACGCCGTAGCCGAGCGTTTCGCGGATTTCCTCCAGCTCGGTGCCGGAACCGCCGTGGAAGACGAGGTCCATTTCGGCAGCGGGGCCGTGTTTGTCGGTCACGGCTTTTTGGCCATCGCGCAGGATGGTGGGCTTGAGCTTTACCGCGCCGGGCTTGTAAGAACCGTGGACGTTGCCGAAGGTGGCGGCGAAAAGGAAGCGGCCGATGGGGCTGAGCGCCTCATAGACATCGACCATGTCCTCGGGGGTGGTGTAGAGTTTTTCGGCAGGCAGGCCGGAGGTGTCGTGGCCGTCCTCCTCACCGCCCACGCAGCCGGCTTCGACTTCGAGGATGATGTCCAGCTCGGCGCACTCCTTGAGCAGCTCTTTGGAAATCGCGAGGTTTTCCTCCAGCGGCACCACCGAGCCATCGAACATGTGGCTCTGGAACAGCGGGCCTTTGCCCTCGGCGATGCGCTCGCGCGAAGCTTGCAGCAGCGGTTTCAGGAACGAATCCACGGCGGAGGGGTGGCAGTGGTCGGTGTGGAGGGCGACGAGCACGTTGTATTTTTCCGCGAGGCGGTGAGCGGCCTCGGCCAGCACGATGGCACCGAAGGCTTCATTGCCGACGCTGGTGCCGGAGGCGAACTTGCCGCCGCCGGTGGAAACCTGGATGATGCCGTCCGACTTCGATTCCGCAAAGGCACGCAGGGCACCATTGATGGTGGTTATGCTGGTGACGTTGATGGCGGGGTAGGCGTAACCGCCCTTTTGAGCGGCATCGAGCATGGCACGGTATTGTGCGGGAGTGGCGATAGGCATGACGGCGTGACTTTTACGGGCTGCGGGGCGGCCTGACAAGCACTTTCCGGTGGCGGGGGATCGCATCGTGCCTCTCGCCTGATGCTCAGCCGCGGGCTTTGATCATGCCGCAGATTTCGCGCAGCCGCTGTTCCGCGCGGGCATCCGCTGCGGCGGGATCGTAGCGGAGTCGATTGTGCAGAGCGATGGCCTCCGCCCAGATGGTGGAATCCACGGGTGCTTCGAGTTTCCGCAGCCAATGGGAGTATGGCATGCCCACCGGGCGCGGGCCGATTTTTTTCACCAACCACCGTTCCAGCTCGAGGAGCGGGGTGTTGCGGCGTTTGCGCGATGAGGCTTTGGCCTTGCGCACGGTGCGGGCGCGCGTCTGCCACAGGCGATAGATGACCCAGGCTGCCAGCGCGGAGCCTATCACTGTTAGAACTGTCATCACCATGGCCTTGTTTTCCGGCTGCGTGCGCCAGATGGTGAAATTTTCGCGCAGGCGTTGCCAGGCATCCAGGAAATCCCTGCGCCATCCTGTCATGCCCAGTTCGGTCTGGATCCAGGCGGGTGGGGTGGTGTCCACATTGATCCAACGCTGCGTTTGTTCATTCCAGACGCGGCACCAGGCATGAGCATGAGTGCCGCGCAGGACATACTCGCCGTTTTTCGGGTTGCGCTCCTGCACGGAGAAGCCCACGCAATAGCGCGCTTTCACCCCGGCGGCCCGCAGCAGCAAGGTCGTGGCGGTGGCGAAATACTCGCAGTGACCGCTCTTTTCTTCTAACAAGAACTGGGCCAGCACGCTGTCGCGCCCGGTCATGGTGCGGTAGCGCTGCGACGCTTGCTCCTTGCTCCACTTGTCTTTCAGCCGATCCTGGATGCGCAGGTAGGTCGAGTATTTGAAATTCCGATAGAAATGCAGCCGCAGTGCGGCGATTTTCTCCTCCAGCGGCATTTGCGGCAAACCCAGCTCCTCCACCACTTCCCGCAGCACGGCACGCTCCTGCGCGGGGATATTCAGATCGATGGATTCCTTCTGATAGGACTCCACGGGAAAAGGCGGGCCATCGCGATCAAAGCTCCCTTCCCAGCGCACGACGGTTTCCACCACCGCGTGGCGCGGCGTGATGCGCACGCTGCCGATGCTGTTGTGCTCCAGTTCCTGGGCGTTCACATACATGGTGTAAAGGTCCCCGGGCAGGGGCATCAGCGAGTCCGTCTTCACCGCGCCGACGATGCGGAAGCGCGGCAGATCCATGCGATCCTCCTGTCCGACGGCGATCTCACCGGTGGTGCGGTAGAGCTTTTCGTCATCGGCAGCACTTTCGCCCCGGTCCGCCCGACCCACGGCGGCGAGGCCGTTGAAGTCCAGCTCCTGTGTGTTTCCCTCCGGCGGCTCGTAGCGCCAGTGCCCACTGGGGAAATAACGATTGTAGCTGGCCGTCATCAACAAGTCCGGCACCGGGCCGTTCTCATGCCACAAACGCCAGAAAATCTCCGAGGACTGTTTGATTTTCCCGACATGGCCGATGTTCGTATTGCTGCGGTGCCACTGGGTGCTTTGCCCCTGGCCCGCCTCGCCCGCCGTGCCTTGTCCCATCCATAGCTCATGGGCGCGCAACAAACCCCATTGCGCGGCCATCGCCAGCGATGCCATCAATACCAGCCCCGTCACCAAGGAGCCCTTTTGCCGCGCCCGCAAGTCCGTGCAGGTCCACAAGCACCAGCCTGTCAACAACAGCAGCCCGGCGAAAAACAATTCATCGTAGGCATTCCGCCCCGCGGCGGAAAACAGCAGGGTCGCCACGAAATAGACCGGCGTGAAAGGAATGCGCTGGGCCACGGGATTCATGCCCAGCTCGCGATCCAAGGCCATTTTTTTGCGGGAAAAATAGGAAAACGTATTCAGCGGGATCGTATCAGCGAAGCCATACGCCTGCGTGAACTGCACGGACAAAAGGAACAGCGGCATCCACGACACAAACTCGCGCACCGTCTCCGGCTCCACGCCATTCATCCACAGCACAAACGCCGTCAGCACCATGGCTGTCACCGATAGCGACCACGCCCGCGCGTAGGCCTTTTCACCGAAATCCCAGCGCCAGCTCAGCCAATGCGGCCCCTCGAACAAAAACGCCAGGCTCAATCCCAGCAGTGGCAGCTCCACCATCCAGCCCCAGAAAATCAACGCGGCTCCCAGCAACATGCGGGGAAACCGCATGCCCGCGCCCGAGCCCTGTGCCGCGCTGCTTTCCATAAACCGACTCTCTCACATCATGCAGCGGGACGCAAGCATGAGTGGGGCCACCGAGCTTCCTTCAGCAGGGGGAATTCTGGTTTTTCATCAACAAGGAAATTCACGTTAGACCTCGCGTTGTCGACCATGCCATCGCGCTGTCAGTTTGCATCAATCTTCCAGTCTTTGCGATCCTGTAGAATTTTCAGGCATTCTTGAGGGATATCGTCGGATGCGATGATCGATTTCACAGACGGGGCGGCAAGAGCTGCCGTGCAAATGGCTTTTTGTTCTTCCAGGTTGTCTGTGGATTCCAGAGGGATGGAGATATCGAGAGACTGAAGGTTGGCCATCTTCGGTAGCACCTTGATCCAGAATTCGTGAGGGAAAGAGTCAGAGTTGGAGCCTGGGGCGTAGGTGATTCTTTTGGTCTTGGGATCGAACATGATGTTTCGTTTTATCATAGAAAAAGAACCATGGAATGGGTTGTCATTTCCATGAGTGATGGCTGCCAGGAAATGGAAGGCAGCGCGATCTTCGGGCGATATATCCGTTTTCCATACCTGCCATCCGATGGTGGGTGTGAGTGTGAGGGTGTGGGGGTCTTGCGCAATGCCGAGGAAGCCGGCGCGGATGAGCATGGGGCGTTGTGCTCCGTCGGGAGTTTCCCAGGTGAAATCGATCTGTTGGCAGCCGGAGGGTTTTTCATCTCTGGACCGCAAGGCAAGGGGAAGGTTTTGCGCGCCAAGCTCAGTCCTGGTAACGGGGGCGGCTGACCATTGGAAACCGGGCTTGAGGATCTCGTCTAACATTTTTTCATGTTCTTCGATGAAGAACAGGTTGATCCACCCACTGATGTAGGAGCTGCCGCTTTCGGAGGAATATTTGTAAAAACTGCGCCAAAAGGCCGGGTTTGGTTTGTTGTTGGAGGCGTTGATGAATTCATCCAAGACAGGGAGAAGGGCATCGGTCCTGCGCTTGAGTCCCAGCTTGCGCAGTTGCGAGACGTTATCACGAATCCATCGCCAATCGGAGGTGGTGCCGTGGAGTTCGAAGCGGGGGATGCCACAGAATGTGTTGACGCGAAACACGTAATAGGGACTGGCTGCGGCGAGGAGGGTGAGGCTGCGTGCGGAAATCTCGGCAGGTGAGCTGGAGGTGAAGATGTGCGAGAATGTGGCGGCTGGCGAATTCGAGGTGTTAGCGAGGATCATGCTCTCGAATTCCTGAAACACGGAGGGCCAATCGTTGTGAGGGCTACCCGGGATGAGATTGTCTCTGCGAATGCTGAGGGTGCGTTTTCCGAATTGGTGGTTGGCGAAGAATTCTCGGTAGGTTCCTGGTTGTTTGATCACTTCCGCAGCGGCACTCTGCGTGAGGAGAAGCCAGATCATGTCGGGGCTGATCGCGAGAGGTCGATGGTCGGCGAAGGCAAGATGGGCGGCACGCAGAAATGGATGGTCTTGGGATGGTGCCGAAAGCCACTCCTGCTGAGGTGCGGGAGAGTGGGCCTCCAGTGTTTGATGGGGATCATGGGCGAGGATGCGAAGAGCGGCTTCTGCGGGGAGAGGTTTTGTCGCGAGCGGTTGATCGCAGACGGTAAACGTGATGGGTGGATGAACTGGTTCTGCGAACAAAGGCGTCAGCAGAAGGATGCAAAGAAGGGATTGGATGTTCATGTTCTGTGAGGGTTGTGGGCCTGCAACATGGATTGGCTGCTGCTGAGATCGTGCGAATGCAACGCGGATGCGAGCGCTACTCACGGTGCCATACAACTTGGCGATCCAGCGATGGGGAACGCGTGGGAAAACTTTTTTCTTAGCAGGATTTTTCCTTGCCTGCGCGAAAGCCATTTGACCTCGGCAAGGTGGCACGCAGTCTGTGTGTTAGCGAATGAGATAGTGAACCCGCCTCACGCCCCCGGTGTTTCGCACAAATGGAGGATCAGCGTGCTGGACTGGGTGGTGTGGGAGCGGGGATCGTAGCTTTGGAGGAAGCCTTCGATCTCCTGGCGCAGGCGCTCGCAGTGCTTGTCCCATTTGCCGGCGCCACGGATTTGCATGGCGGCTTCCTTGATGTGAAGGAAACGGATTTCGTTTGCCCCGGCGGCGCAGAGTTCATCGATCTCGCGGCGCAGCATGGGAAAAAGTTCCAGCTCCACGGTGCAACGGTGTTCTTGCAGCAAGCGCAGCAGGCAGACTTGCACTGGCGGCGCCATGGGCTTGAGAGCCTGGGCGATGGTTTCGCAGCCGATGTGTTCGAGCATGCGCCGCATTTTATCATAGAGCGCGGGCAAGGGCAGCAAGCGCAGCGGGCATTTGTTCTCCAGGTAGTGGAAGATGCCCTGGCAGATTTCATCGATGAAGGGGAAATCCTGGCGGTCCGCGTCATGCATTGCGCGGCATAGGGCATCGCGCAGCCATTGGGAATCGTAGCACGATACCTGATGACGGCCGACTTGGAGGACGGGGCGGTTGCCGATGAGTGCGATCACTTGGTTTGGTTAGGGAAGCAGGGACGTGGGGTTGAGGATGTGGTGGACGGGCTTATGGCTGGGATGGGAAACAGGGGACTAGTCTTTGAACAGGCGGCGTTGGAGCGGATCGCGAGCGGCGCGGCGCTCGAGGGCCTGGATTTCGTTGATGAACTCGCCGACGTTATCGAACTGCCGGTAAACGGAAACGTAGCGGACGTAGGCGACGGGGTCGATGGAGTGGAGCTTGTCCATGACCTTGGCACCGATGGCGGCAGAGGGAACCTCGGTGAGGTGGTCTTTGTGCAGTTCGCTCAAAATCTCCTCCACGGCGCGGTCGAGGCGGTCCATGGACACAGGGCGTTTTTCGCAAGCTTTCACCAGCCCGCGGAAGAGTTTTTCGCGATTGAGCGCCTCGCGGGTGCCATCGCGTTTCACCACGCGGAGCTCGGTGCGCTCGATCTGCTCGTAGGAGGTGTAGCGGTAGGTGCAGACCAGGCATTCGCGGCGACGTCGTATGGTGGTGCCATCCTTCGACATCCGAGAGTCGAGGACTTTGTCTTTGAGAGAGCCACATTGGATGCACCGCATGAGGGAGGAAAAAACTGCGCGAGAGACTAGAGAAGAAGATTTGGTAGTGTCAAAATGATTTCTGTAGCAGGTCTAGTATGTCGGTAAATCAAGGGGTGGAGGAAATACTAAATATCTAGTATTCCTTAAGTAATTTGCAAGGGGGCGTGAAAAGTCCGCTCGCGGGCGTGCCGGAGCGGACGAGTCGAGAGGAGGCAGATCACCAGCCGTAGCGAGGCGGCGGGCAGTAGCCGCCGTGGTGGCGATAGCGCGGGCGGTGGTCGTGATTGTTGCTGAGAATGGCACCCACCAAGGCGGCACCCACCACCAGCGGCACCACGGCTTCCGCGCCGTTGGCGGGGTAGGGACCGGCACCGTAGCCGGAGCCGTAGTAGGGATCGGCACAGGAGCTGAAGAGTAGCGAGGCGGCGGTGGCGATCGCGAAGAGCGATGAATGTTTCATGGCACTGGTTGTGACGATGGTGCTGGGAAAATATTCGGAAAATTTTTTCCGGAGCTATCAGCGACGTGCGGTGTATTTGTTGACCAGCCAGGAGGCGATGTGGTCGGTGGCTTTTTGGGCATCGCGCTGGCCTTCATTGCAGACGACGGCGATACCGAGATCCGCACCTGGCGCGAGCCAGATCACGGCGAAGTTCATGGTGTTGGTGCCGTTGTGCATGATGGCATTTCCCGCGGCCCAGGGGCGGGGGACTTGATACCAACCGAGCGCGTAGCCACCCTGCCGGTTGATGAAATGGCGTGACTCGTGGAGCAGGGTGAAGGACGCGGGGGTGAGCTTGGGTTCTGCCGCGCCATGGCCTGCGCGTAGGTGCCACTGTCCGTAGCGGGCGATGTCCGCGATGCTGGCATGCACGGTGCCTGCCGGGCCGAGGGCGGCGGGGTTATCTGCCGGGAGACCGGGGGCGATCGGTTTGCCATCCTGGTGCGGCCAAGGCTGGCTCATGGGAGAATCAGGAGTGGCGGCGGGGCCGAGGCCGGATTGTTTCATGCCCAGTTTGTCAAACAAGCGCCGTTGGATCAATTGGTCCCATGTTTCCTTGGTCACGACTTCCAGCATCAGGCCCGCGGTCATGTAGCCGTTGTTCGAGTAGAGAAAGGTGCCGGGTTGTTGCGCGGGCGGGCGTTGGAGCAGCTCCGTCACATACCAACGCCGGTTGGTGGCGGCATCGTGTTGACGGCTGCGCTGCCACAATTGTTTCCACAGGTCGTCACTCGCATGTCCCGGCAGGCCACCGCGGTGTTCGCAGAGTTGGCGCAGGGTGACGTGGCGGTAGCCGGGATGAATGTCCGGG
>ERZ1066127.336-NODE-336-length-27397-cov-9.691537_pt1 | contig 27397 bp, 24 predicted proteins | sample MGYA00382774_ERZ1066127 | MGnify/ENA primary metagenome ERZ1066127 (study PRJEB33369, sample SAMEA5778357) | biofilm metagenome | biome: Industrial cooling water; feature: Water cooling tower basin; material: Biofilm | place: United Arab Emirates | collected... | reverse complement strand
GCCAAACGCGATGAGGCCATGGCGCAGGCGCTCATCGACGAATTGCTGCCCAATCCGACGGATCGGATGCTGGCGCGGTGTTCGATGGCTGAGGAAATCGTGCAAACGGATCCGCGCAAGGCCATGGCCTTATTGCTTCCATCACTGCGCAGGGCATTGCCTCTATATCAGCAGCCGACGTCGGACGATGTGACGAACGGAGCATCATCTGGTTTTAACGGCAGTGCCGATTATTATGTTATGGCGGGAATTTTTGAGGAATACCTCGAGCTTGGGCCAGCGGCGGGTGTGGGAAAAGCGGAGGCTCTGGCTCTCTTGAAGGAGATCCATCCGCAGTATCACTCTTTCTTTTTCGGTCATAACAGGAATGCTTTGTGGAAAATATTAGGATCGCCAAGTGAATGGGCATTTCCTTTTTTGCGCGATATGCCACGTAAGGAAATGAGTGAAACAGTCAAGAGTTTGTTTGGCTACGCATCGGCAGATATGGCTTGGAGGGATATGGAATCTCTGGCGCCGGGAATCTTGCGTGATGTGATGAGTGAGTACTGTCTGGGTCTGATGATCGATCATGATGCACCTGTGGATTCGCTTTTGGCGGCTGCTCTGGAGCATGGTGGCACGCAACTGGATCTGAGTCGCGTTTATGAGTCATGGATGAGCACTGCACCAGACGAGGCGCTGCGGCACCTGCAAGCCAATCCCGATGCGAAAGATTCGGAGTGGGAAGCGGTAATTGTAACCGGATACAAAATGCATGCGGAAGAGATTCAAAATGCGGTTCTTCGGATGCCTGCCGGTGCGCTGCGTCAAGCGGCCGTGGCGAAGTTAGCCTACAGTGCAAGTTACCGAGGAGGTGACGTGATCAGTGCCGTGTACTGGGCGACGGAAATCACGGATCCGCAGAAGCGCTATAAGCAAATGAGACAAATCTGGAAGCATTGGCAAGATGACGAGGATTTGCGATACGATCCGGAAATCTCAGATGCTGTGAGACAGAATGTAGAACGCTCGATTCTTGATGCGCAGGAAAAATCGCTGTGGCTGGAGCGACTGGAAAGCGAGGTGCCGCGATGAAGCAAAAATGGATCTTATTTTTAGTTTCATTTTTCATGGGCTACATGTTCTGGCCTCTGACCGATCGAGTGAAAAATGGTGACTCGCCGACCTCATCAGCACATCAGGAAATGCGTGCCAAGAGCGCCCGCAAGCAGGATGCCGTGGCGGAATATGAAGCACTCATCCTCAGCGATGAGGAAAATTTTCAGCTTCTGTTGGATGAGTCGAATACTCTTTCGTCTTTACTCGCGCTGGCGGAAAAAACCTGGAGTGATCAGAATCGACAAAATCGGAATGCTGTGATTTCAAAATTAGCGACAAAGTATCCTGCTGAGGCGCTACGCTACTACGCGGCGATGCCTACGAATGCGGCGATGAATAAGAGCATGTTCCAAGGAATCCTCGATGCGTGGTCTGATCTCGATTGGGGAGCTTGCATGTTCTTTGTTAGTCATGATAGTGTGGTGAGTTCGCGTGAATTTTACTTTTGGTGGGGGAGTCTCGCCGAACGGCGAATGAAGGATCATCCACAGGACTGCGTGGATCAATTTCGCCTACTTTCTGAGGAAAAGCAGCGATCTCTCATTAACAGCAGCTTCATGACTGGTCAGCTCGGGGCCTTGCTCGCACCAGCGATCAGCGACGAGCCTCTGCGCAACCGGATTATGGCGAGTTTACAAGTCGCGGAAGCAGAGCCAGCATTGCTGCCGCCGCCTGAAATGCTAGAAGATTTTCGGACTGAAGGTCCCAGCGATCAACAAGAGCGCGATCATTGCAAAGCTCTGGCTGAGCAGTGGAATGAAACATTGCCTGATGACGCAGAACTGGCCGATGCTATGGCGAGCATTAAAAGCCACTCTCGGCGACAAGATCTTTTAAAGCAAACACTAGCGCCGCGCCAGGAGCCTCCGGAAGACCCGCAAGCTTGGTTGAAGCGGATTTCCGATAGCATGAATGCGGTGGCAGAGATCATGGATTCGGCACCTGCCGTCTTCACTGAGGAAACGAAACAATATGGAGAAGCTCTGAAGGAGTGGCTGCCCAGACAATCGCCGCGTCTTCAACGTGCCTGGGCAGCGGAACTTGCTTCACGGGAAAAACCATCACATGCGTTGCAATGGATCGAGGGCCTCGACACTGAGGCCCTGCGTCGTGATATGCGTGATGATGTCTTGGCGCGTTGGTCGCAAAAAGAACCATCTGAAGCGGCAGCATATATCGCGGAAAATGCGAGCGAACTGGAACGTTCGATTCATCTCCCTGATGCGGTTCACGCCTGGGCCCTGCGAGACTTTGAATCAGCCAAAACCTGGCTCGATGCGCAGCCGGATTCTCCCGCCAAAACGCAAGCCATGGAAAAGATCAGCGGGCAGTGACCGTGGCGGCGGATTGCATCCGCCTTGCCAAATCTAACCAATGATGCAGAAATCACGGATGAACAAAGATGCACACGGATTGGAAAGCCGGGATCGAATGGATACGCTATGCGTGCCATCTTTGGTGAAAATGGACAGATTGAGAGAGCATTGAAGAAAAAAGCGCCGCCACGGTTACATGCGCTGGGGAACGGCGATGCCTAGCAGGGAGAGTCCTTTTTCCAGTGTTTGGGCGGTGACATCGCAGAGGGTGAGACGGGTGTAGCGGGTGGTTCCCTCCGCCTTCAGCACCGGACAGGCTTCGAAAAAGCTGTGGAAAGCGCGGGCCACTTCCAGCAGGTAGCTGGTGAGGATGTTGGGGCGGCAGTCATCCAGCACAGCGGGGACCACCTCGGCGAAACGGGAGAGCAAACGCGCGAGGTGAATTTCCGCGTCCTCCGTGAGCGAGATTTCCCCACCGGCTTGGTAGGGTTCCTCAAGCTTGCGGAAGATCGAGCGCGATCGCACGAAGCTGTAAAAGAGATAGGGCGCGGTGTCGCCTTCGAGTGCCACCATTTTATCGAGGTCGAAGACGTAGTCCGAGAGACGATGGTGGGCGAGTTCGGTGAATTTCACGGCACTGATGCCAATCAATTCGGCCAGTGCCGCGCGCTCGTCATCCGTCTCCAGACGGCTGCGTTCCTCCACTGTCTTGCGCGAGGCGGCCACGGCATCGTCCAACACATCGGCGAGTTGGGGCAAATCGCCGGCGCGGGTTTTGAGCGGCTTGCCATCGGTGCCGAGAATGGTGCCGAAGGCGATGTGGCGCAGGTCCATGCTCTGCAGGCCCAGTCGCGCAGCCACGGCGAAGAGTTGCTGGAAATGCGAGGACTGGCGGTGATCCACCACATACCAGACGGCATCCGCCTGCCACTCGCGATGGCGGAACTCCAGGGTGGCGATGTCCGTGGTGGCGTAATTGAAGCCGCCATCGCTCTTGCGAATCATCATGGGGAAGTCCGTCCACTCGCCATCACGGCGAATGAGAAACGGGTCCTTGGTGGGATATTCCACCGAACCATCCGAGAAAATGCACACGGCACCATCGCTCTCGCGCGCGAGGTTTTTCTCTATCAGTTTTGCCACCAAGGGCGCGAGCTCGTCATTGTAGGCACTCTCGCCCAGCCAGTGGTCGAAGGAAACGTCGAGGCGTCGATAGATTTGCTGCAAGCCCTGTTTGGAGAGATCGAGGCAGCGGGTCCAGATGGCGAAATTTTCGGCATCGCCTTGTTGCAGTTTCACCAGTTCCAGACGGCAGGCTTCGCGAATGCTTTCATCAGTCTTGGAGGCATCGCTGGCATGGCGATAGAGACGCAGGAGTTCCGCCAGCGGATCGGCAAGTAGGGCGGCTTCGTTCAGTCCCTGCTTCCAGGCCCAGGTGACCATGCCGAATTGTGTGCCCCAGTCGCCGATGTGGTTGTCGGTGATGACCTTGTGGCCGAGAAAGCGGGCGATGCGTGACAGGCTGTCGCCGAGAATCGTCGAGCGGATGTGGCCGATGTGCATGGGTTTGGCCACATTGGGCGCGGAGAAATCGAGCACGATGGTGCGAGGCGTGCTGACAGCGGCGACAGCGAGTCGGGCATCCGTCACCGCGTTTTGCATCCGAGCGGCATAGACGGCGGGGCGGATGCGGAAATTGATGAAACCCGGTCCGGCAATTTCCGCCGTGGCGATGGCATCCTCCGGCCAGGCCTGGATGATTTGCTCCGCCAGGGTGCGCGGGTTCATCTTTTGCGCCTTGGCGAGGACCATGGCGGCATTGGTCTGGTAATCGCCGAATCGCAAGTCGTTGGCAGGAGTGACGCCAGCGGATGGCGTGGTGCCGAGAATCTGCGTGAGAACCGAGGCGAGTGTGGTTTCAAGTTGTTGGCTGAGAGTCATCATCGGTGGCGGTGGGGCACATGATGTAGGGACAAAGGCGAGGAAATTCCACAAAAATGCATCGGCACCTGACATTTCTTCCGCGCGCCGGGGTCAACAGCGAACGTTTTTTGCTCCGATCTTAGGTGTTTTCGGTCGGCGAAAAGCTCGGGCACTCAGACCTTGCACGGAATGACCAGCGTGGGGCAAATCGCCTTGCGCACCAGTCCCTCGGCCACGCTGCCGATGAGCAGGGCGGCCACCGCGCCATGACCGTGGGTGCCGATGACCACCAGATCAGCGGATATTTTTCCGACGTAATCGATGATGGCATGCAAGGGTGAACCGATCATCAGTTCGGTTCTGACGTCCGGGAGTGCCGCTTGTGCGGTGGCCATGGCATTGTTGAGTTTGGATTCCGCACGTTTTTGAGATTCCTGTTGGAAGACCTGGATGGCGGGAAATTCCTCGGGTGTCATGCCGTAGGCGGTGTAGCTGGGCTCCGGCTCGAGCACGTGGAGGATGTGCAGCGTGGCATTCTGTGATTGGGCCATGCCGATGGCGGCACTCAGAACGGCGGCGGTAGCATCGGAAAAATCAAGGGCGGTGACGATGTGTTTCATAGGCAAGCAGATTGCACCCGATCGTGAGATTTGACAAGCAATCTCAAATGCTGCGTGGTATTTGCAAAGATACGGGAATCGCCATCCATCTTCCTGCTGGCATGGCGACATCAAAGCCGATAGCATGAAGGCATGGAAGCGAACGCAGAGCACGAAGTGCATTGGCGGTGGTTGTTGCTTTCCGCCATATTGTGCGGAGCATGGTTAGGGCTCGCCATTTGGTCGGAGCGGCAAACTCTGTGGCAGCCCATCGCCCTGTGGTTGTATGTTGTTTCGTATCTGGCCGGTGGCTGGGATGCGGCGCTGGATACCTGGCGGAACCTGCGACGCGGTAAGTTGGAAATTCATTTTCTCATGCTCGCCGTGGCCGTGGGGGCGGCGATGATCGGGGCCTGGTGGGAAGGGGCCGCACTGCTGTTTTTGTTTTCGCTCAGTGGAGCACTGGAGGCGATGGCCATGGCGCGCACGGAGCGTGAAATCCGCTCCTTGTTCCGGGATTCCCCGAAGGTGGCCTGGGTGGTGACTGACACGGGAGAAACGCGTGAGACGCCTGTGGACGAGTTGACGACAGGGCAGACCGTACGGGTGCTACCGGGTTCTCAATTCCCCGTGGACGCCCGGGTGAAAAGCGGACAGACGGCCGCGGATGAATCCATGCTCACGGGCGAATCACTGCCGGTGGACAAGCAGGTGGGGGATACGGTGTTCGGCGGCACTCTGAACACCTGGGGACCGGTGGATGCGGAGGTGATCCGCCCGCCTGCGGAGAGCGCGCATGCGAAAATCATCCGGCTCATTCGCGAGGCGCAGGCCAGCAAAGCACCGTCGCAAAAGTTCACGGATCGTTTCGGCACGCCATACACCATCGGCATTCTGTTGCTGAGTTTCATGGCCTTCGCGTGGTGGCATTGGGGCGCGGGATTGCCGGTGTGGTCCAGCCATGAAAATTCTCCGTCCGCGATGTATCGGGCGATGACATTGCTGGTGGTGTGTTCTCCCTGCGCGCTGGTGATTTCCATTCCCAGCGCCATTCTGGCAGGGATTGCGGCGGCGGCAAAGCGGGGGATCTTGTTCCGTGGCGGCATTGCCCTGGAAAACCTGGCCACGATCCATCGACTGGCCGTGGATAAGACCGGCACCCTCACCGAGGGGGAGTTTCAGATCATCGCAGTGGAGGCATTGCCAGCAGAGAGAGCGGATGAATTGTTAGAAATGGCAGGAGCCATATCCCAGCAATCCACGCACCCCTTGTCGCGTGCCATTGCGCGCGCATGGCGGGCGAAGTCAGCAGGCTCGACACCCGAAGTGACGCAGGTGGAATCTGTCACCGGTAAAGGCGTGCGCGGCATGGTGGCGGGGAATCTGGTCACCCAGGGGCGGCGCAGTTTGTTTCCGGACGCCGAGTGGCTTGTGCATTTTACGGATCCGCAGCCGGGCTTGACCGAAGTGCTGGTGGAGGGCGATGGAGTGGTGGGGCGAATCCTGTTGCGGGATGCACCGCGTTTGCAAAGCAAGCCACTGGTTCACCAACTGCAGCAAATGGGGATACGGGTGGCGATGCTGACAGGCGATAGACCGGAATCCGCAACCATGCTCGCGGAGGAACTGGGACTGGACGAAGCACGTGCCAGCATGACTCCCGACAGCAAGGTGGCGGCCATTCTTGACTGGAAGCGCCAGGGCGAAATTGTGGCCATGGTGGGCGATGGGGTGAATGATGCGCCCTCCCTCGCCGTCGCGGATGTTTCCATCGGCATGGGGCTGCGTGGCTCGGATGCCGTGTTGGAGCAAGCCGATGTCATTTTGTTGAACGATCAGTTGGATAAAGTGCTGATTGCCTTTCGCTTGAGCAAAGCATGCCGGGCCATCATCCGGCAAAACCTCGTGATTTCGTTAGGCGTTTTGTTGCTGCTGGCACTGAGTTCCGTCGGTTTCGCGCTACCACTGCCGCTGGGTGTGCTGGGTCACGAGGGCTCCACCGTGATCGTGGTGCTGAACTCACTGCGCCTGCTGTTTCTGGGTAACAAATGAAAAACGGGTTTGCCCACTGATGGGCAAACCCGGGAAAGAATCAACGGAAACGCGATCAGGGAGCAGAGCCGGAGATCGTGTATTGGCCAATGCTGGCGTAGTTGGAATATCCGTCGGACAACACATCGCCGCGTCCGGTTCCGGATACACGCAGGTAGTAAGTGCCAGCGGCAAGTGTGGCGCTGACCGTGGCATCTGTGAGCGTATCAGGATTGGCCGCACCGATCACAGCGCCACTCGCGTCGAGAATCTCCAGCGAGACATCGACGTTTTGGCTCAGGCTATCACCCTGCGCGCTGAACGTGCATGTGCCGCCGGCGGTGGTGAAACTATAGACATCGAGATCACCGGTGGTTTCCAGAATCCCGGACGCGGACAACGATCCCGCTGTGCCGCTGAGAGATACTGCGCCGGCAATCGTGTTCGACACCGCATCCGCACGGTAGCCGAAGCCATTGAGCGTGGTGATCTTGTTGAGGTCGTTCTCCGTGTTGTTGGCGCTGAGGTATTCACCGCGAGACCACTGAACGAGGAGTTTGTAGTAGCCGACGCCCATGATCGGAGCCCAGCCGACTTCGCCGGTGCCGTGGCCCTGGTAGTATGCTTCCGATGGCGAAATGCGGCCATCGTGAGCGAGCGACAGTGTATGCCCGATCTCGTGCGAGGAGGCCTCCGCGATGTAACGGGGAGAGTTTGACAACATGTCGGAGAACACCCAGCAAGGAGTGTCACCGGTCCATGTGAATGAATTCAGGTAGGCGACACCACCGGCAGAACCATACCACTCGTTGTCGGGGGTGATGATGCAACGAATGCGGCGATTCGTGGGAGCGGCGAGATACACGCTTTCCTCGGTCGTGACGTTGATTTGGAATGGAGAGAAATCCTCCGCCGTGCGACGGCAGATTTCCAGCAGTTGGGCGTTCGACAACGTGCCGACAATGCCACGCGCGGTGATGGTGCCTCCACTGGCCCACTGGGTGCCGGAAACGACCTGACCATCCATGTCGAGATAGGCCACAGCCACGGCTCCGGGAAGGCTATTGAAAACCGGAACGCTGCTGGGCGGGGCATCGTCATTGACAATGGTGCCGATCGCTTGCGAGTCGGCGATCACCGCGTTGACTGGACTGGAGAGATTCACCGAGAAGGTTTCGTCAAGCTCCACAGTGGTATCGCCGGTGATAGGCACGGAGACGGTAGTGCTGGATCTGCCCGCTGCGATCGAAACCGTTCCAGAAACAGGTGAGTAGTCGCTACCCGCAGTGGCGGTTCCATCAGCCGTGCTGAATGCGCAGCTAATGGTTCGCTGGCGATCGGTTTTCGATAGACGAACGGTGAAAGTCAAACTCTTGGAACCGCTGTTGCCTTCCGTGATGCTGACATCGGCGATGCTCAAGGAAATGCCGCTGGTTGAGCCACCACCCGAACCGGGCTTCGCTTCCTGGATCAGCTTTTTCGCTCTCTCGGTTTCGGCCGCTTGTTCTTCTTCCTCAAGGGCCTTTTTGCCGCGTGCCACATCGAGCGGAGGGAGTCCCATTTGCTGGACTTCGGCTTCTTGGTGGTCGATCAGGGAGCAAATCATTTCACTCAACTCATGACGGGTGGCCACCAGGCCTTCACCGGTTTTTTTGAATTCATAGGCTACCGGGTGATTCTGATAGTAGAGTTGGGCCAGAAAGAATCCCATGGCGGGATTTTGCTGAATGGTCAGTTGTCCTGCGGGAGCCCCTGCCACATGGAGGTGCGTGATGACAGTGCCATCAGCTTCGGTTTTGCGTGTGGTGACCGTGGCATCGACAGCAGGAATCCTATCAGAAAATTCCAGTGTCAGGGATTCGCCGACCGCTGCTTGGGAGGCCATCACAAATGCCTCTGTCTTCACAGGCATTTGTTTGCTCAGACGCTCACGGCCATTGTCGGCCTTGGTTTCCCACAGCAATCCTTTGGCTGCCAGAGAACGTTCGGCGAGGGCTCCCACTCCTGCGGATCGCGAGCTTGCGACCGATGGCGAGGTTGGTGCCGATGGGGTGGCAGCTGGTGTCTGCTGTTTGTTCCACTGGAACACGACGAGAGCCCCTAACAGGGCTGCGGACGGTGCGATGTATCTGGTTTTTTTCATAGGAGTGACGTTACACAGGTATCAAAATGGCTCATAATGGCAAGCGGATTGATGAGGAAAAATTCGGTGTCATTCTTCCACGGGGCTGGCCACTCTAGCAGCACCCCGGTTTTCACATGCTGCACATCTTACGAACTCTATCGCTTCACGGCAGTGTACGCCCCAGCCAACGTTGCGTGTTGCGCCAGCACATGTCGGCACACTCGTCCACAGGCATGCCTTTCACTCCTGCCAGTGCTTGCACGCAGCTCAGCAGATCCGCCGGATGATGGTAGTCATCGCGATGATAGTGGCCGCGGAATTCCCGCGGCGGAGCCATATCGGGTGCGTCGGATTCCACCAGAATGCGATCGAGCGGGATCTGAGAAAATGCCTGCTGCGTCTTGGCTTTGCGTTCGGCGAGAAAATAGCCGGAAAGCGAGAAGTAAGCACCGCGTCTCACGAGTGCGGGGATCATCGTCGGCGGACCAGCGAAACTGTGCAAGAGAAATGGCGGAAGCGTCTCGGATAGCTTCAGGCAATCCCACAACGGTTGCCACGCCTTCAGGCAGTGGAGGGTGAGAGGTTTGCCCAATTCCCGGGCCAGTTGGAAATGCGCCCGCAACACATGCAGTTGATCGGCAAGATCCGCTGGTTGCTTCCACAAATCGAGCCCGCATTCACCGATCGTGCTGTTGTCCGTAGCGGCCAGCTCATGGCGCAAAGTTTCCAGCCATGCGGCCCCCCGCGAAGCGACATGCCAAGGATGAAGACCCAGCGCGGGTGATAGGAACCCCGGGTAGTTGCGGCAAAGGGACAGCACAGCTTGCCAGTCGCTTTCCCGGGTTCCATTGACCACGGCATGGCAAATGCCTTCTGCCCGCATCTCGCGGATCACAATTTCGCGATCGGAGTCGAAGCGCGGATCCTGAAGATGATTGTGGGCGTCCACCAACCTCATGGCTCTATCCGATGCGGTTGACGGGAGTTCATTCCACCTCAACCACCAGATTGATCTCCACGGCCGCATTCAGCGGCAGGGCAGCCACACCCACGGCAGTGCGGGAGTGTTTTCCTTTCTCGCCGAAAATTTCCAGCAACAACTCCGAGGCTCCGTTGACGACCTTCGGATGATCATAGAAGTCCGGGGCGGAACTGACGAAACCTCCCACGGTGACAATGCGCGTGACGCGATTCAAATCGCCGATTTCCGATTGGATCACCGCGAGGCGGTTGAGCACGCACATGCGTGATGCCTCCTGTGCTTCTTCGATCGACACATCTCGCGGCACCTGGCCGAGGATTTTTTTGTCGCCATCGATGGGCAGACCACCGGAAAGAAATAGCAGGTTGCCGCTGCGCACGCAGTTGACATAGGCGGCAATGGGAGTGGGTACGGTGGGCAGCGTGAGGCCGAGACGGGCGATGTTTTCGTTAGGTGTCATGGTGGTAAAAATTCAGCGATTGTTCGATGGTTCGGGCGCGGCAGGAAGAGTGGGGAAATTCCCCGAGAGAAGGTCCACGAGGTTCTGTCCATCACGGGCGAGACTCGCCCGCGAGCCTTCACCGCTGAGAAGACCGCGCGTCAGGTGGCGGTGAGGAACGTTGGCGGACTTCACCCAGGTGACGGTAGCCTGGCTGACGGCGCGGTCACTGGCGCAGACGGACAGCGGCATGCCGGTATCTGAGAAGGCAATTTCCCATGAAACGCCGGCGCGCCCCGTCGGTGACTTCATCATCCACGGGTAGCGCGTGGCCATTTCCACATCACCTTTGTTGGGAATCGTGACTTTGTAATACACAGGATACTGGGAGAGAAATTCCGTGATCGTGATGTCCGGCTTGGCCTTGTGAGCCAGGAAAAAGGCGGCCACGTCCATGCCGGCGAGATTCATGCCATTGTAGAGGCCGTGATAATTCACCATCTTCGGTGCCCACTCCGGGTAGCGGGCACTGAGCATCAAGGCAATTTCCAGGTGCAAATGCGAACGCACCCGCGTGATGCCCTCGCCTGTGTAACCCATGCGCCCGATCAGACCTCCCTTGGCGAGTTGGTCACCGGGCTTGCAGGTGATATCCGCGAGGTGGGCGTAGAGGCTCAGCACCGGTGTGTTGTCCCAGTCATGCTCCACCACCACATACTTGCCGTAATTGCTGCGGCCGGCAATATTGCTGATGTGCACCACTTTCCCCGCGGCAATGGCGGACACCAAATCCAGGGGATTGCCGGCCTTGTCCCGTTTCATCGGCGCGATGTCGATGCCCTCGTGAAACTTCGTTTGCAGAATCTGTTCGCCCACGCGCACGCTGGTGCGCACATAGCCGTAGGCACCGCCTTCCCACGGTTGGGTGTGATTGCCCTCAAAATAGCGATCCACATACATGTAGAATTTCTCCGGTTGTCCGGAAAAAAGATGGTGGTTTTCGGTGGGCAGTTGCAAGTCGATGGCCGCCACCCATGATGAGCAGCACAGCAAGAAAGCGGAAAGGAGGCGCATGCGAGAATAAAAATGGTTACTTTTTCTTTTCCTTGCCGATGCGCGGCGCGACTTTGTCACACTCTTTCACCTCGGCATCGGTGATCCCGTTCCAGATCACCAGAAATCCGTCTTTCACGGGCTTATCGATGATCACCACATCGACCACGCGGCCGTTGAAGGTGGCGAGCAACATTTTGCCCTGGTTGGCGGAGGTGATACTTTCCAGTCGTTTGGCCGCGGTGGGGCGGAGTTGCAACACCATGCCGAAGTCCACCTTGTTGTCCGCCAGAAACGGACCGAAAGCCACCACGTCCTTGGTGCTGATGTCCGGCGAGCGTTGGAAGAACCGCTTTTTGCCGCCGACATCCTGCTCCATCAACATTTTGGGATTTCCTCCCGCTTCGGTTTCCAGGTGAAAGGACACCGCCATGTTTTTGCCTTTTTTGTCACCCGCCCAGGCGGGAGAAATCAACAGGCACAGCAGCAGGATCAGGCGCAGGAAAGCGTTGGTCATGCGCTCATCATGCAGGAAATCCGCAAGCTGGCAAGACCGGATATCCGCGCGGCAAACGAGTGCTATGAGGCTTGTGTTTTTTCCACGGTTGCTGTTTGATTTGCGGCGGATGGCCGAAGAAATCGATAGGAACGTGGCAACCGCCGGGTTGTCTCACGAGACTGCGCCGGGACCACGCGAGTGGGCGGGCTTTTGGAGCGTGATGGTGCAGCAAACGCAGAACGCCTTCAATGACAAGATGGCGCAGTTCCTCTTAGTACCATTGGGGGCGGCGGTGGGCATCGCGGTAGAGTCGTATGCCGGGATCATGATCGCCTTGCCCTTCGTGCTGTTCGCTCCTTTGGCCGGATGGCTGAATGACCGCTACTCGAAACGCACGGTGCTGATCGGATCGGCGGTTTTCCAGTTGCTGGTGCTGCTGTGGATCACGGTGGAGGTGATGCAGCATCGCATCGTCGGGGCGATGATAGGATTTTTCCTGCTGGCGGTGCAATCGACTTTTTTCAGTCCGGCGAAAATCGGACTGAACAAGGAATTGTTAGGGGAAAAGCACATCGGCATGGCGTCCGGCTTGCAGCAGGCGGCGGCGATGCTGGCGATTCTGGCCGGCCAGATTGCAGCGGGGCCGATCTTCGATGAGCGCTGGAAAGCACTGGGAGCCACGAAGGAAATGGCGTGGCAGGCAGCCTTGGTGCCCTTGGTCATTCTCACGATCGCGTCCGTACCGGCGATTTTCATGGGTTTCATCCTACCGCCGCTCAAGGCACAGAGCCACGAGCCGTTCCGTTGGTCCGTCATGGTGGGGCACGGCACCGATTTGCGCACCTTGTGGGCGGACCGGGCTTTGCGCTTGGGTTCTTTCGGCGTGGCGTTTTTCTGGGGCTTCGCGGCATTCATCAACCTGTGGTCGCTCAAACTGGCACGCGAGTTGACGCAGGGTGGGGAGGGTTTCGGCACGATTTCCTCGCTGTTCATGGCAGCGGCATCGATTGGCATGGCGGCAGGTTTCGGTGCGGCCTCGCTGCTGCAACGCCGCCGCATTCAACTCGGCTGGGTGCCGATTTCCGCGTTCCTGATGACTCTGTGTGCCTTGGTGCTGTGTTGCATCCCGTATGGCACGGCGGATGGTTACAAAGTGCTGCTCGGTCTATCGGATGCGGCGGCTGGCCTGTCCCTGCGTCATGAAATCACCTATCTGCTGACCCTGTTGTGTCTCGCCTTCAGTGCGGCGTTGTTTCTGGCACCGTTGAATGCCTGGATGCAGAACCGCTACCCGGCGAACAAGCGCGGAGAAATGCAGTCCGCGGTGAATTTGCAAGATTGCCTGGCCGGTGTGCTTGCGGTGGTGTTGATCGAATTGGTGTCGCGGATGTTCACGATGATGAACGGTTCCGGACTCGCCGCGGTGCGTTGTCAAATCATCATCATCACGGTCATGTGCCTGGTGGCGGCCGTGCAGTCACTGCGCCATGTGACGGCGGAAGCTCTGCGCGTGTTGGTCCTGCCGGTGGTGCGTTTGATTTATCGATTGAAGGTCATCGGCCATGAGCATGTGCCGAAAACGGGAGGTGTCCTGCTCTTGCCCAACCATGTCACCTGGGCTGATGCGTTTTTCATTTCCGCAGCGGTGCATCGCAAGGTTCGTTTTGTGATGTATGACGGTTTCATGCATGCCAAGGGTGTCGGTTGGTTTGCTCGGCTGTTTGACACGGTGCCGATCTCAGCGGGCCGCGCCAAGGATGCGGTGCGCTTGGTGAGTGAGGCCCTGCAAGCCGGCGATGTGGTATGCTTGTTCGCCGAGGGCGAACTGACACGCACAGGGTGCCTGCAGGAGATCAAACGAGGTTTTGAATTGATGTCACGGCGAGCAGGAACGCCGGTGGTTCCGGTGTGGGTCGAGGGCGCCTGGGGCTCGGTGTTTTCCTTCGAGCGCGGGCGATTTTTCCGCAAGATCCCCTACAAGTTGCCCTATCCGCTCACCGTGGTGGTGGGCGAGGCCTTGCCCGCGCAGGAGACCACGGCGGAGTCCCTGCGCGCCGCTTTGCAACGTGCGAGTGCGACGGCGCTGGAACATCGCAGCGCCAGGCTGCAAAAACGCAAGCGGGACCAAGCGCGGACCTGGATCAACGGCTTGCAACTCGGACAAATCTACGCCTTGCCGCGCCGTGCCGACCTGGTGATGTGGGAGCATGACCCGGTGGCGCAGGAGCTCGCTTGCATCCACATCGGCTTTGCCTCGATCTATCAAAATCGCGTGCTGATGGGCGGAGACCAGGTGCTGAATGGCGCGATCCGCATCGGAGGGAAAGCCACCCGCGAAATGCTGGTGGAAGCGGGAGCGGACGTCGCTCCGGGGGTGTTTTATGATTTCGAATATGAAGCGGTGGCCTTGCCCGCGCATCTGACGCATTATCGCTGTTATGCCCATGATGGCATTGTGATTGCCATGTCCATGCCTGATCCTCCTCCCGGTGCGGGCACCAGCAACCCTCAGTTTGGTTCGTGCGAGGGATCGGTGGGCCTGCTCTTGCCGGGATTCTATCTGACAACCCGTGACAACCGCCTGATCGTGTGTGGCCCGGCATTGCCGGAGGAAGGCGTGGAGCTCCCGGAGGGCTCGAGCTTGGATGAGCGGGGATTTTTGACTTTAGAAACAAAACAAGGATGAGTGCGGAAACTGCGATTGTGTTAGGTTCGGGATTGGGTGGTCTGGCGGACCAGTTGATCGTGGAGCGTGAGGTTTCATTTGCCGAGGCGGGCCTGCCGGCATCCAAGGTGGCGGGGCATGCCGGTCGTTTTTTGTTAGGAAATTTCGGATCCATCCAACTCTGGGTCATGCAGGGACGAGTGCATTTGTATGAGGGACATGGTGCGAAGGAGGTGTGTTCCGGCGTGAGGTGGCTGGCGGAGCAGGGGGTGAAGCGCCTGATACTGACCAATGCCGCCGGTTCCCTGCGTCCGGCATTTCCCCCGGGAGAGTGGATGATGTTGAGCGATCACCTCAACCTGACGGGCACATCGCCGCTGGAGGGGGGAGCGAATTTCATCGATATGACCGAGGTCTATTCCTCTGCATGGCGCGAGACCCTGCGAAATGCGGCGCGCAGGCTGATGATGCCGCTGCACGAGGGGGTGTATGCCGGTTTGCGCGGTCCACAGTATGAAACCCCCGCGGAAATCCGCATGCTGCAAACGCTGGGGGCGGATGCCGTGGGCATGAGCACGGTGTTGGAGGCCTTGCAAGCCAGGGCCTTGGGGCTCGAAGTGCTGGGATTTTCCTGCCTGACGAACTGGGGCGCCGGCATGTCGGCAGAGGGACTGAATCATGCCGAGGTGCTCGATACCGGCAAACAGGCCGCGGCGCAGATGCTGCGTTTGCTGGCCACCGCTTTGGCCGAATGAAACGCGCGCGGTGGAATAATCGCGTGACTTTTGGTATGTTTCGTGCATGTTTCCGGCATGGCGCAAACGGCAGGTCATGCAGCAAACTCTTCCCGCCTCAATCTTCGGGTGGAACCCGCCTCGATTGATGATTTGCCGGAATTGGTGGCACTGACGATGGATTTGTTCGCCCACTCCGGAGATTTGCGTGCGGATTCCCAAGTGCAGGAGCACGGCCTGAGATTGATCCTGGAGCAACCGTCCCGCGGACGGATTTTCGTGCTGCGCTCAGACGATGCCATTTTCGGCATGGTCAACTTGCTCTTCACCATCTCCACCGCCATGGGCGGCTTCGTGATTTTGATGGAAGACGTGATCATTCATCCCATGCACCGCGGTCACGGCTATGGCACCATGTTGATCGATTACGTGCTGGATTTCGCCAAAAAGAAGGACTTCAAACGCATCACCCTGTTGACCGATAAAATCAGCGCGGATTCCCAGCATTTCTTCAAGAAAATGGGCTTCGAATACTCCAGCATGATCCCCATGCGGCGCATTATCACGTGACCTTATGCACACTTCTGAGTCGGATGCCTTTGCCGTGGCGATGTTGGTGGTGATCTTCTCCGCCTTGGGAGTCGTGGCCTTGCTGCTGTTGTGCATGCGCTGGCGTGCCGCGAAACGGGATCGGCACGTGGATGAGCTGTTGGAAGAGATCGCCGAGGAGAAGAAGAGAGCCGTCTCACACCCGGCGCCAACGCCGCTGGCAGCCTGGGAAAAGGATGCCGACTGGTGGAAAAACCCATCGGACCCCGCGGATCGTTGATGAAGTTTTCGCATTTGATTTTGACCAGGCGAGCGGAATTCCCCATGCTTGCGCGTCGTGATGAGGTGTCCCCGCTGTGTGCAGAAAATCCATCGCGGAGCAGAGACCTGCCCGCGTTGCGGATTCGCACTGTCATGCGCGGATGCTGCCTTTGATCAACACCCGCAACTGCTGCCGGCCCTGGCGGATCGTGCGGGGTGGTTGCGATTGGCGGAAAGGCGGCGGGTGCAAAAGGCGATGGACCGATTTTCCACCCGCTTTCCCGATGTGTTTTTCGCTGTTTACACAGGAATTTTCCGCGATCACGAGAGCCTGCGCATCGCGGCCTTCTGGCTGCTGAATCGTGTTCGTTTCGACAACCCGGACGACATCCCCAACAATTCCGCGGTGTTGCTGGTGATTGATGTAGAACGCAAAGCCGCGACCATGAGCTATGGCTATCATCTGGAACCTTATCTGAACGAGGAAGATACTTTCACTTGCCTGAGTAAAGCGCATCAACCGTGGCTGGAAGCCCGCTACGATGCGGGGATTGTGGCCTTGATCGCGGCTTTGGAAAAAATCCTCATGCGCAAGAGCAGACAGGCTCCCAGAACATGCGGCAGCAATCCATCCTGGCATGTTCCCGGGCAGGATGCAGGGGAGGACAACCATCACAACGATGGCGGGGAGGGGACCTTATGAAATGGCGGTGGTCTCTCCTGTGCGGGATCTGGCTCATACTCTGCGTGCATGCGCAAGAGCAGGAAAAGCCGCCCTTGCCGCGCTGGTCCGATGATGATGCGCAGCGCCTGCTCACGGGCGAGGAGTTTGAGCTGGATTTGCTGTTCCGTGCTCTTGCTGATTCGGAGCAGGGGGGCGAGGTGTTTTCAGATCCCAGCTTGCCTCGACCGGACTTTTCCGAGGAGGAGGAGGCCTCGCCCATCACAGAAGAGGATTTGGAGCGCTATTTCGCCCGCAAACCGAAAAGTTTTCTGATCGATCCCCAAAAAGTTCTGGGGCGTCAGGAGTACCGGGACCGGTTGAGCTTTCTCAAATATCACGACAGCGATTCCACCGTAGGCTTCTACGTGTATCTGTTTGATCGCAAACAAGTGCTGCCTGCGGACATAAAGATCGAATCGATATGGCGGCAGCATTTTTCTGATGCCGGGCCGACGGTGCTGCTGTTTTACTACATGAGCGAGCCTGAACGTGCGGATATTTTTGTGAGCCCGGATCTGATGAAATCGGTGGGGCGGGCGGAGCGGGCGCGCGCGCTGCAAAGCGCTATCAACCTGGCCAGCGTGAAGAGCCGCGGCGAGGACCAGCTGGATGGTTTCTGCATGCAGATGTCCAATCGCATCTACTGGATGGAAAAAGCGCTGGAGGCCGGGGTCATCGCACCACCCGAGGCGGAGCCGGTGGTCAAAGCCCCGCCTCTCTACAAGAGGGCATGGGCCTCATTTTTGGTATGGTGGCAGGAGTGGAAGGGGCCTTGTTTGATCTGCTTGGGCGTCATTCTCACGGGCCTTCTTGTCTCGCTATGGCAACGCTTGCGGCGGCAATACCGGCTGGCACCCGTTACCACGCCGCCGCGCCTCGGCGGCAGCCAGGCGGCTGGTGTGGGCTCGGTGGTTTCTTTTGCCAATCCCTACCTGTCCGCCAGTGCGCAGCGCGAGAAAACTCCGGATCATCTCGACCTGCTGTGAGCATGCCAATTCGCAAATCCTGATCTTTGATGACCGGATTTTGCTTTGTTTTGACCTTTGCCTGAATTGGGTTATGAAGATTCCCAGCAACCAACTGACACGATTATGGAACTGACACAAGAAGCATACGGCACCTGGAGCGGCGGAAGATTCATGCATTACGGAGAAATGCTCACGGAGGAGCGTTTCATCGACTCCCTGCGTCTCGCTTATGACTCGGGCTTCCGCACCTTTGTCACTGCGGATGTCTATGGCAATGGCCGCGCCGATGACTTGTTGGGCAAGGCGCTGGAAGGAATTGATCGCTCCACCTACTGCCTCGTCGGCATGATTGGCCACGACTTTTACGAAGGCCTACGCAAGGGAAACTCGGGCTACCCGCGTTTCACGGATCCCGAGCTGCGCGGCCCGGATCAATATGAAAGCTACCTGCGCATGGCATGTGAAAAATCCCTGGAACGCTGCCGCAGCTCCTACTTTGATCTGGTCATGCTCCATAATCCCGATGAGATCGGCTACACAAATGAGGCAGTATGGAACGGCATGCGCGCGCTCAAAGATGAGGGCCTCACGCAAATGCTCGGGACAGCCCCTGGGCCTGCCAATGGATTCACCCTCGATACCATCCACAACATCGAGACCTACAAGGACTTGATTGACTGGACCATGGTCATCCTCAATCCTCTGGAGCCATGGCCGGTCGGTCTCGCGCTCAATGCCTATCAGCAGAACGGCGTGAAAGTCCTCACCCGCGTGGTGGACTACGGTGGCGTCTTTACCGAGGAGTTTTCCGCAGACCATGAGTTCAAGCCCGGCGATCACCGCACCTATCGTCCGGCGGGTTGGGTCAAACACGGCATTGAGAAAATGGAACGCATGCGTCCCATCGCGCAAAAGTATGGCCTCAGCATGCTTCAGTTTGCCGCCATCTGGAATCTCTCGCAGCCCGCCGTGGCCTCGGTGGTGCCCACCTTTTTGCAGGAAACCGGTGACGACAAGCGCCCGATCGAAGACAAGATCCGCGAGTTCGTGCCGCTGCCGGACGTGCGCCTCACCGACGAGGAAATTGATGAAGTGCGTCGCATCGGCGACAACACCGGCTGCATGATGCTCAAAGGTGCCAGCAAACGCCACAGCCAGAGCGAACGCGCGGATGAATGGCCCATGCGCGAGGAGTTGTTGGAAATCGGCGCACGTTACGGCATCGGTCAGGATTGGTAATCGCCGCGCGCGTTGGCGGCATCCTCTTGATTCCCAGGTCACCCCGGGATGCCGCTACCGGGTTTTTACCTCATACTTGTGACCTGTCAGCCAGTGGCCGATCATTTCATCGGAAAAAATCTTACCAAAGACCCGATACTTGGAATCGCTCAACGGGTTCTTGGAGTCGATCCTCTCCGACTTTACGAAGGAATCAGGCTCGTAGTAGTTGGAGTGGATGAAAGCCATGTCATCTCCTTGCACCGATACGAACCCCACATGGCTGTCGAGTCCAACGATGTAAATGCCGTTTCCTTTGTTGCGAAGATAGTGGCGGATGGTATCCATGGGTTTCCCCCCGGCCATGATGTTCCGCTCTGATGGAGCCATGAAGGTTTCGATGATCCATTGCGAGGGTTGCTGGGCCAGCTTGATCCGGTCCACTTGATAGCCCACATGAGTCAGGCATGTGGAAACAAAATAGCCGCAGGCGATTTTTCCCTCGCCCGGTTTCGTTGACGTCCCGTGAAAGGCCCAGTCTGTGCCATACCACGCAGGAAAAACGTCCTGAACGAGAGCGTCTGTCAGTCGCTGCCGGGATTCGATGACGATGGTCCCGCGCTCGCCTTCTTGCGCGTTGCGATAGCGTTGCGCTTGCTGTTGACGATACGCCTCCAGCGCCTTCAGCCTGGTTCCATAATCATTCCTCTTTTTTTGGATCACTTCCTGAGATGTGGCATCAGAATACACGTTTTGCCCCGCGCTGGTGCCTTGTGATGCGATAAGAACGGCTCCCCACAGCAACGCCCGGATATTTCTGTTCACTTGCATACCTTGTCTGAAAATTCTCATGCCATCCGCCTCAAGGTCCAGCTTAAAGTTCACCCAGTCCGAACATCAATCCATGGGCATCCGATCACAGGAGTTCGTTCATCCGCCGATGCCACAGCATTCACAGATGAAAAATGCAGGTCACTCCCGCGGACCGGATGGACGATTTTTTACTGTATGATGTTTGATATGGTTCAGCACTCGAAGGTGGATGCGGTGAATGATCTCATCGGACACCATGCCCCAGTAAAACTCCGGGGAAATGCTGTGCGAATACCACGTTGTGCCTTCCAACAGCACCTGATCTCCCTGCTGGGAGAGGCGAAACTGCCCTCTGTCCGAAACCATGTGCCCGTGCAGATGGGGAGCTTGAAAATCCCGATACAAGGATAACTCCTTCATGGCCGGAGGGTTCTCTGTCACATCGAAAGAAAGCCGGTGCGGCTCATCCCACTCCGTGATCGGCTCCACAAAGCTTCCCGTGGAAAACACACAATACCGCACGGCTCCCACACCGCGGCCCTCAATACGAGCCTCCACCGGATAGGCGATGCCAAGCCGAAACATCAGATCCGGTGGATCGGTAATCTTGGGAAATGCGATCACGGTATCCCACACGTCCTCGATGCGCGCGTCGATGAGGACGGAGGTGGTGACTTCGCGCATCACGGGAGCGGGGGCTGTCGCATGCTCAAATCCGACCAGAAAGGGAAAGGAAATGGCGAGCAGTGATGCCACGCTGGCTCCCGATGCCCCGCCGATGGCTGAGCCAACGAGCCGCCCCAAACCGCAGCCCATCAGGGCGAGAACCAGAGCAAGTGGCAGCGCCATGAGCAGGCAGATCAACCCATCCAAGGCGAAAATCATGATGAGTCCGCCCAGTGCGAGGATGCTGAGGCATGACACAACATAGGAGCTGCCAAACGTCCGCTGCCTCCGGTAACACCAGGCAAATGCGGACAGGAAACTGACAACGAGGGGCAGGCCAAGGAACAGACTCCATCCATATTGCTCAAAAGCCCGGACAGAAATCGCCGCACCACCAAGCCCCACCACGGCGGGAAGGAAGATCGCCGTGACACGATGATTGAGGAAGTGCTGCATGATGTGTTTTTTCACTGAGATAACGTATGCGGATAGCCTGAAATATTTTCTATCGTAAAGCACGTTGGCCCTGGTAGCAAGCGTGAGCGTCCATCATGCGGAATGTCGCGGTCCTGCGCGCTAGGGGTGCAGCATCATGTGAGCTGTCTTCAAGCGAGCGTCTGCTCGCATGACAAGCACAAGGGCAACGATCACGACCGCGGGCATGAAAAAGAAGAGCGGGAAAATTATTGTGAAAACAATGCCAATCAGGCCGAAGACAATGAGTGCTGATATCGCACAGCCTTGTTTCTTGCATTCTGTCATCCAACCTGTTGTCACATTCTTGCATGCAATCGCGGTGAACTGACCCTGGCCTCGGACACCCGCCAGCCGTACCTGGTCTCCATCGGCAATCATGGCAGGGGATTGCGTTCTGAGCAGAACCCTCTCCCCGGCGAGGTTGAAAATGGAGATATGCGTCGTGGTGGTCATGCTGTCACCGCCACCGCTTACTTGCGTCGTTCGATCCAGACCCGAAATGATTCCGTCGATGAGGGTGAAGTTCATGGCATAGTATAATTTTCCAGCGATATAGGCCATTCAAGGCGGAGAGGGAAGCCCGAATTCACTTGGGCCTGATATCGATGCCAGGGAGATCCACTTGTTTCTGCTTGGTGTTCCGTACTGCGAAACGAACCGTAACTAAAGGTGGGAGCAAACGATCTTAACAGAGATCACTTCGGGTACAGGCACATAAGAAAAAATCTGAATCGCAAAAGGCTGAGATACACTCTCCTCGATCCAGTTTACACCGACATACATTCCCTGATATCCGTTCCCAGGCTCCTTGCGCGCCAGATATTCAACAATCTCGGGTAACTTCTGCTTCGCGTCCTCGTCTGACATAATGCCAGTGTTGTCACGATATCCCTTGAGGTTCACGATCCATGCAGCGTAATCCCCAAATGAGCAATCGAACTCGATTGTTCGCGTAAGATCATTCTTGTAATCAACCCACGTATTGACCGGCAGAGGAAAGAGAGACTTCTCAACAAATGAAAAGTCTTTCGCTGACTTCGAATCGCAGCCTAAGAGTAGTATAGGGAGCATGAAGTGGAATACTTGCAGAAACTTCGGATGGAGGAATAAATGCATTTACGTCGAGGAAACGATCAGGGATGTTCAATTCTTAGCAGAGCGATAAAAACCATTCACGGCGGGGAGGATAACACGAATGCAAACTGGAGCTGAATCCGCGGTGGGATGAGAAGACCACGAACGCGAAGACTCAACTTTCGGAAACGAGGAATGACAAGAGAAGAAGTGCATGGGGCAAGCCGAGCGAAGTAACAGGTGACGAATGGGAACCACCGTGCTACGGATCCGTATGATCGGTGGTGTGGTGGGGCGGGAGTTTGAACCTCCTGCCTACCCGATTCGGCTTCTTGTTCTTCATGGGCTAGACATTGCCAAACCAATATACTTCTTCCATCGTTACAGCATCCATGACCTTCTCACCGTCTAGGTTCTTGATATCCTCGGGTGATGCATCAAGAAAGGTGGGATTATCCATCATTATCGAAATGCTGAGGTCTTCGTCGCGTAGGAGCGTATCATAGTTGACAATCTGAGAGTCAAGAATGCGGACATAACTCACACGGAACTGAAGCAGCTTGCCGATATCGACGGGCCTGCCTGCGCTCTGGATAGTAACGTCCGCTCGATCAATTGGCGAAACGAAATCACCGGGGACTATGAAAGAAGCCAAATCCCAGAGCGCGAAGACAGGACCGAATCGATGCGATGGAGTTACCTGAGCATCAGGAAATGAACGCTTAATTCGATAGGCTTCGTTGAATACCGTGGCTAGAATTAGGACTGCTCCCGCGCAAAGCACGATGAACGCGATTAGGAGTTTCCATCTTCTTCTCATTTCTGCCGAACGTCGGGTCCTCCTACGCCTGACCGGGGGCGAGGGTGGAACACGGGGTTGAGGTTGTAGCGGTTATGGCGGTTGGACACCGCTTTGCGGGACAGGAAGCGCCGCTGCGGGGAACTAGCTCAGGAAGGAGCAGATATACTCGCAGATGCCTTCGCTGACGGCAATGGAAAATCCGCTGTCGGCGGGGACGTCGAAAAACGTTCCTGCGGCGAAATGAACGGTGTCGGTGGAACCATCAAGGGTGACTTCGCAGGAGCCGGCGATGATTTCCATGCGTTCCGCAGCAGCGGTGCCGAAGTGGTATTCACCGGGATAAATGAGACCCAGGGTTTTTTTAGAACCATTGGCGAAGTGAACGCTGTGGGACACGACCTTGCCGTCGAAATAGACGTTGGCTTTGGTATCGACGGTAACGGCGGAAAAAGAAGTGGGATGGCTCATGGATTCAAATTTCTGGTTCATTCGGTTCGACGTCGTCCAACGGCTCGCGCAGTGACAGACGGGCTTGGGCTTTGAGACGCAGGCGATGGGCGATGGTGCGATCAAAGCCGTGCAAACGCTTGCGCAGCAGCGGCGGCAGATCGGCGACGCGTTTTTCGATCACCAGCAAGAGGGGCTTGCGGCGCTTGCGGTTCTTGCGCTTGCGCGCTTTGGGCTCCTTCGGGTCCTTGGCTTCCGTCGTTTTGGCGGACTTGGCTTTATCCGTTTTGGCGGCGGGGGATTCCTCGGCTTTGCGGCGCAGCGGTAAAATCAGGTTGTCATCGGCGAACAACAGCAAGTGGCCTTGCGAGAGCAGCCAGAACAAGTCGGCGAGCCAATCGGCCGAGGGGTCGGTTTCGCCCTCGGGCAGAACGCCCTTCCAGAGCTTGGCGAGCTTGGTCTCGGGATGGCTGCGCATCCAGTTCACGATCAGCTCCATGCGATCGGCAAAAGCGGTGTCGTCAGGGATGGGGTGCGGACGCGAAGGACCGGCATAGAGTTTGCCTTGCTTCTTGAACACGGGCAGGTGCTCTTTTTCCAGCAGGTTGCAGACGGTGGGGATGATGATGGCCGGGTGCTGGGCTGCGTGGCGCGCGGCGTTCTTGAAGCTGACCAGCAGGCTGGGGGAAAAGAACTGCACGGGTGTGTTGGCAGGGACCTCCACGCGGTGGGTGGCGACATACATTTCCGGAAAACGATGGTTGAGGAAATGCTGCTCCACGGCGGCGCGGTCTTCCAGCCAGACGGTTTCCTCTTGTCCCACGGGTTTCCAGCGAAGTTTGGTTTTCATGCCATGGAGCCAAGCCTGGACGGCTTCCTCGCTGCGCTCGGTGACGATTTTCGCCGCATAGCGATCGAAGGGCATGTTCGGAAACAATTCGCGATGAACCTGGCGGATGGTGGACTGGTAGGCGTGGTAGTTGGGTGGTCCCAGCACCTTGCCACTAAGTCCGCACTTGGCGATGACTTGGAAATTTCCGGTGGGACCATCGATCTCCACTACCTCCTCCTCGTATAAATCGCCGCGCCACTCGGCTTTCCAGAAATGCTGCACGGCTTCCTCCTTGGTCAACCACAGCGAGTGATCGCGGTGGCCGTAGTAGATGGGTGCTTTTGTTTCCTCCACGGTGAACACACCATGATAGCGCTCGCGCTGGCTGAGCAGGGTTTTTGCAATGTCAAAGAGCGAATAGACACGGGCCACGTGAGCCACCTCCTTCGCAATCAAATGCAGGGCATCCGTGTTCGGTTCAATCAGCACTTTCACACCGGCGGCGGGTGAAATCACCACTTCCGGTTCGGGACGTGAGAAGCGGCGCTGGGACGATGCTCCGCGTGCGGGACCACGGCGATCATCACGACCGGGGCGATCCTGGGAGCGGGGAGCAAATCCACGGTCTTTTCTGTCATCGGCGCGTCGGGCCGGACGAACTTCCGCTGCGGGCACATCGGCGGCGGCTTTGGGACTGCGATGAGAGGGACGTGGCACGGCATCGCGCGCCCACGAAGGGCCGAGGTCCAGTGCGGAGAGAAGTCGTTCAGTAGGATTGAGTGGGTTGCTCACGGCGCGAAGCGTAACAAAGAATTCGTAAATGACAAAAAGAACATTGCATTTTTTTGCCGTGGATGGGGCGGGGAGAATGACAGGAAAATCACTTGCGATCCTTGGCCTTTTGGAAGCGTGAGCGGCGGGCGTTGTCATCGATCTCCGCGGGCGGTGGTGCGGGTTTTTCCTCGCGTGGGACGATGATGGGTTCCGCGGTGGGTTCCGGAGTTTTCACTCGCTTCACGCGTGCTGTGGCCTGCTTGGGCCTGGCGATGCGACCAGCGAAGGCAGGAAGTTTCCAGCCGGTGCGGGTGATGAGCGCCTCGATGAGAACAATGCCTAACACCGCGAGGATCAGCGGAAAACGCAGGGAGGTATCCTGGATCATGGGCGGGCGGAGCCAGGCGGTTTTCAGATCGAGCAACTCGCGGCCACCGGTTTGTCTCGAAGCGGCGCGGAGCTCCGCGATGCTCTCAGGCTCAAAGGCCCACTCCACCGAGGACCCGAGCGTGATGGGGCCGAAGGGAATGGCGTAGGTCCCTACTTGGATCGCACCACGCACCACGGTGCCCTCATCGAGATCGCGGGTGACGGAAAATTGTCCCGGTGCGATTCTGCGCCACGGCAAGTCGTAGCTCAGCGAATCCTCGCGGGATTCCAGCAGGCGGATTTTCGGGGGATTGCTCTGGAATTGCTCGGACCAAAGCTCGGGATCATAGAGCAAGTCCAGGGTCAGGCGAGTGCCTTCCGCGCGGTGCTTGAGGCCTATGCCCGGCGGCAAGTCCAGCCCCATCAGCCAGCGTGTGGTGGTTTGCAGGAAATTCGCGTATTCCGGCCATTGGCGTGTGGCATCGGAATGTTTGCCGCCGAGAGGAAAGGAAATGGCGGCCGTGCGCCCCAGTCCGCGACGGGCGGTGGCGACCAGGGGCGCGAGGTATTCATCCGAAGACACCAAGGAAACGGTCGAGTCATCGCGGGCGTAGGAGAGATTGTACCCATCCACTTGGCCGAGCCAGGCGAGTGGCTGGGGCGAGACCTCAGACCAGCGTCCGGTCTGCTTGGTTTTCACCGGTTCATCGAGGAAGGCCGAGCGGGCGATGGTGACGGTCTCCTGTGCGAAGATTTTCGGGATGTCCATCGGTTTGTCGCTGTAAAACATCCGTCCTTTGCCAAGCTTGGCGATGTCTTCGCAGAGCTTCGCATCCGCATCCGCGGGGGTGCCCATACCGATCACGGAAATGGTGGCGCCTTGGCCGGTCATTTCCTTGATCAGTTTTTTGTAGTCGCCGGGTTCCTCGGTGTCGTTGGTATCGGTGAAGAGGATCAAGTGGCGGGTGCCGGCATTGGATTTTTGCAAAGCCTCCCAGCCGGCTTTGAGTCCCTCATAGACATAAATGCCGCCGCCGGAGGACTGAACTTTTTTCGTGCGCGCTGCGAGTTCCTGCTGTTTGCCCTTGATCTGGGTCATGGGGACGAAAGTCTGCGGGGACGAGTCCACCGCGATCACGGCGACCTGGTCCATATTGCCTAACAACTGGATGGCATTGACGGCACCTTGGTTCGCGAGGTCCATTTTGGTTTGTCCCTGAGCGACGGTAACGCCCATGGAGCCCGAGCGATCCATCACGATGGCCAGTGCCACGGCCAGCTTGCGGTGCTCCGATTTCATCTCCATGGAGACGGGGAGGAGGGGATCGATGGCAGACTCAAAATACCCGCCTGAGCCGAAGGAGCGGTCGCCACCGGCCATGAGCAGACCACCGCCTTGCTCGTGAACGTAAAAGGGCAGCGCCTCCAGAAAGGGCGTGGGGATCTCATGCGCGGGCACGTTGTTGAGAATGACGGCACGGGCACCGGAGAGTTTGCCAGCGGTGAGGAGAGAAGGTTCCGTCACCACTTCCACGCTGAAATTCAGCGAGCTGAGAATCTTGGCAGCGGGGTCATCCTCATAGCGAGTAACGAGCAGCACGCGAGGGCCGCCAGTGATTTCGATCCAGCGAGAAAGACGATTGTTGCCCACGTGCTGGTCTTTTTCCGGGCTGATTTGTGCGCTGTATTCGAAGGATCCGGAACGTGGAATGCGATCGGTGAACTCCACCTTGCCCACGCCATTGGTCAGGGTGACCTTGGTTTCGGTGAGCATTTGTTGATTGCGCATGAGCATCAGCGGCACATCGCCATCCTGAGTACCGCGGACCACCACGGAGAGCAGGAACGGCTCGCCCGCCTGCACACGATCGGGAAACTCAAGTCGCGCGACGCGGTAATCATTCTCCGTGTTTTCGCGGATCAAGCGGTAGTCCACGGGGATGCCGCGGGCTTGCA